>Ga0209636_10001586_pt1 | contig 23052 bp, 19 predicted proteins | sample DeeMarSWOR152_54_FD_187464 | JGI IMG/M metagenome (GOLD analysis project Ga0209636, IMG submission 187464) | Marine sediment microbial communities from White Oak River estuary, North Carolina - WOR-1-52-54 (SPAdes) (version 2) | ecosystem: Environmental > Aquatic > Marine > Intertidal zone >...
TGAATGTGTCGTAACAGGGTGGGTGTCTTCAGCAGGGAAGTTCGTGAGTCAATTTGAAGAAATGTTTGCCGATTTCTGTGGTGTTCGTTATGCTATTGCCACCTGCAACGGTACAGCTGCACTCCATTTAGCATTATTATCATTAGATGTCGGTTCCAGCGATGAGGTGATTGTTCCAACTTTGACTTTTATTGCCACTGCTAATGCAGTCATGTATACAGGTGCTTGTCCGGTTTTTGTTGATTCTGAAAAAGAGACCTGGAATATCTCTCCAGAACATATCGAAGAAGCAATAACTCCACAGACAAAGGCAATCATCCCAGTGCATCTCTATGGTCATCCAGCGAACATGGATCCTATATTAGATATAGCAAATCGTAATCAACTTGCAGTGATTGAGGATGCGGCAGAAGCTCACGGAGCATGTTATAAAAATCAACACGTGGGTTCCATTGGAGATTTAGGGTGCTTCAGCTTTTATGGAAATAAAATCATTACTACTGGGGAAGGCGGAATGGTTGTAACTGATCGAAGTGATTTAGCAGAGAGAATAAGGATTCTACGTGATCATGGGATGTCGCCAGAGCAGCGTTATTGGCATTCAGTTATGGGCTACAACTATCGCATGACTAATCTTCAAGCAGCACTTGGTGTTGCCCAAATGGAGAAAATCGATACTATTTTAAAGACTAAGCGTCGTATTGCTAAAGATTACACAGATGGCCTACGCGATATACCTGGAATAATCTTACCACCTAACGCTCCTTGGGCAGAAAATGTGTATTGGTTATATTCAATTTTAGTAGATAAAAATGCTTTTGGCATCGGACGGGATGATTTAATGACTGCTCTCCAGAGTCATGGGATTGAGACGCGACACTTATTTCCTCCCGTGCATTCTCAACCAATCTATAAAACCGGCCAAAGTTTGCCTGTAGCAGAACAAATCTCCTCAAAAGGTCTGAGTTTGCCTTCCCAAGTGAATCTTAAGAAAGATGATATAGAATTTGTTGTGCAAACAATAAAAATGTGCAGGCAAATCAATCTGAATTCAGGTTCTTAGCAAATTCGCGGCTTAATTTGATTTCACCTAAAAAAACTCTTAGTTGGTTCTAAATACTTCTTGTTTATCGATCTCATACATTATTTCTTAAATTCAATTAGACTACTCTGTATTTTCCAATAATATAAACATTAAATAAACATGTTATCAAAGAGATTCAAATACGATGGGAAGCCAATTATTGAATTAAATGAGCTTCAACTTAGAATCAAGAATCAGATTGAAAAAAAAATAGCAGAAAACTTATATTCATTTGAAAAGGCTCCTTGTTGCATTTGTGAAGGGAAGAATTTTGAGGTTCTATCAGAAAAGGATCGTTATGGTTTATATGTACCTGTGGTGATTTGTAGAGATTGCGGTTTAATTCAGACAAATCCAAGAATGACGCAAGATGCCTATAATGAGTTTTACGACCTTGAATATAGACTACTCTATATGGAAAAAAAAATTTCAACATATGAGTTTTTTAAATCTCAATATGAGAGAGGTAAAAGAATATATGAATATTTAGAAAAATTTTTAGGAATCGATTTAACTAACCTAAAAGTTCTTGAAGTGGGAGCGGGCGCCGGCGGCGTACTATATTACTTTAAACAAAAAGGTAATGATGTGTATGGTTGCGACCTGGGTTCAGAATATGTTCGATTTGGAAGAGAAAAATACGATTTGAACCTTCGTGTTGGAACAATTGATGACATCGCAATAAATTGGAATCCTGATATTGTAATCTATTCACATGTGTTGGAGCATATATTGAATCCAGTTGGGGAATTGGTCAAACTAATATCGATTTGTGACCATAATCATTATTTATATATAGAACTGCCAGGAGTTAAATATCTTAATCAAAGCTATGGAATGAACTTTTTGAGATTACTTCAAAACGCACACGTTTATTATTTCACTCTGGCAACACTAAAGAATGTTTTGGGGAAGTCAGGTTATTATTTTATATGTGGAAACGAAATCATTAGAAGCATTTTTAAGCCTTCTTCAAGTGAGGAAGAAAATTATGAAAGTGACTATGAAGATGCTATTTCCTTTTTAAAAAAAATGGAGTTCTATAGACTTCTGCCTACGCCATATAATATAAAGCGATTAACAAAACCAACAATAATATGGTTTTTAAAGTGCTTTGGTCTTTATAATTTGGCAAAAACGGCCTATGAAAGAATAATAAAAAAAAAATTGTTTTAATCCAATAATTTCATCATAGAATGAATATGTTTTTGTATATTTTAAAACACAAACTTTTTAAGAATATTTTTATCTATACTCTGTTTAATGTAATAAGAAGTGCTATTCCATTTTTTCTTTTACCTATTTTAACCCGTTATCTAACACCTAATGATTATGGGATCGTTGCTACTTTTCATATTCTATTTTCAATAATATTTATATTTGTAGGCTTGAATATACACGGGGCTATTACTGTAAATTATTTTAAATTAAGCTTACCACAACTCAAGATTTATATAGGCAATGTAGTTTATATTCTTTTGATAAGTTTTATTTTAACAGGCAGCATAATCTATATCTTTAAAACTTCTTTTTCTCATCTTATAAAATTTCCAGATAATTGGTTGCCTATTGTAGTCATTATTGCCTTTTTTCAGTTTTTTTTTACGATCCTTCTTACACTTTGGCGAGCAGAGCAAAAATCTTTGCCCTATGGAATATTCCAATTCTTACAGACAATCCTTAATGTAGGCCTTTCCATAATTTTTGTGGTTGCCCTTAAATGGGGATGGCAAGGAAGATTAACAGGAATAGGAATTTCCTGTATCGTTTTTGGCCTCCTAGGCTTTTTTTTAATTTATCGAAAGAAATACATATTCTTTTCTTTTAACAAGGAATATTTCAAAGATGCTTTGTTTTTTGGTGTCCCATTAATTCCTCATGCTTTGGGAGGATGGGTAAAGAGAGGTATCGATAGAATTTTTTTAAATTCTTTGGTAAGTGTTGCTGCGACAGGCATATATACAGTTGGTTATCAGGTAGGGATGATTATAGGATTATTAACCACCGCATTCAATAATGCCTGGTCGCCCTTTTTATTTGAGAAATTAAAAGAGAATGATTATTCCACAAAAAAGAAGATTGTTAAATTTACATATTTGTACTTTGTTTGCATAATCGCTCTGGCATTAGCTTTGAGTTTTATTGCACCATTTTTTCTGAAATTTTTTGTTGGCAAAAGTTTTCACTCAGCCTACAAATATGTTTTGTGGATTGCCTTAGGATATGCAGCCCATGGAATGTATCTTATGGTTGTTAATTATATTTTTTATGTGAAAAAAACCTATATCTTAGCTTGGCTTACATTATTTACTTCTTTGACTCATATAATCTTAAATTATTTTCTAATCAAAGCTAAGGGGCCAATTGGCGCTGCACAAGCCACAACCTTTACTTTCTTTGTGAGTTTTGTATTAACATGGATATTAAGTTCAAAAGTTTATAAAATGCCTTGGAACTTACGTCGCATGAAAGCTGAATAGCATAGAGATTATGGAAGAGAAAAATATATTGATGCTAGCCAATAATTATGCCAGAATTCATGATTTAGTCAGACTTGCGAAGGGGATAAGCACTAGAGGACCGAAATTTAATTTTATATTTGTACTTCCTCTTATTTTATTTAATTATAAGGAATACATTGAGAATGAAAATTTTCAGGTTATTTTATTAGATAAAGATTTAAGCGAAAATAAGGTTCAGAGAGTATCGATAAAAAATAAAATTATCTCTTATGGATTTCTATTTAAAATGCTTACATCTATTAGAGACACTTCTTTAGGTGAAATTGCTTCTTATTTAAGATACAAAATCATTTTCAAAAGAATATATGAAAGGTCCAAGGAAATACTCAATGTGCTATCACCTATTTCTATATTCACTACAGGTGATAGAGAGAGTATAAGAGGCACAGCTTTTTTAAAAGCAGCTAAAGATAAGAAAATTGCTATTATAATACCTTACTTAACGGTTTCTGGAGCTGATGCTCCTGCTTTCCTGAGAAGAGAACGGAAGATTTATAGATTATCCTTTCTTTCACCTATTATTACGAAGTATGTTTTTAATAAATTCACCGATCAAGTTTACAATTCAAAATGGGGAGATATGATTTTTTATAGGCCATCAGAAATACTGACCTTAAATAGATTTAATGCTCTGTCAGAAAATCCTTGGTTTATGGGTCTTGGGCTATCAGATATTGTCATTGTTGATAATAAATACACATATCAAAATTATAGAAAATTTGGGATTCCAGAGAATAAGCTAAGAATTTATGGTGATTTGAGTTTTGACGATCTGTATAACAGTTATTTGAATAAAGATAAAATTAAACAGAATATAATAAATGAATATCTTCTCGATCCTGAAAAAAAGATAGTTATAATAGCTTTACCCCAGTTTGCAGAGCATAATATAATGAGCTGGGATTTACATTGGAAGGAAATAAATTTCATTCTCTCTGAAGTCTCTAAAGTTTTTAATAATATTCTTATTTCCCTTCATCCTAAGATGGAGAGGGAAGAGTACATGTTTCTTGAAAATAAATATAGTTGTAAAATCCTACAGGAGAGATTATATAGAGTTTTACCAATAGCTGATATGTTTATTTCCGTCAATTCCAGCACAATAGGGTGGGCAGTTTTGTGTGGTATTAAAACTGCCACTTTTGAATTCTATGATCTACCTATAGTTTTTGAAGGTTTAAGTAGTATTAAGAGGATTTATGAAAAAGATGAAATTGAACATAAAATAAAAGAATATCTTGAGCAAGAAGTAGATTTTAGTGCAGACTGGAATATCCTCTCAAAGAATGAGGTGTTCGACGGGAAGGTCATTGATAGAAACTTCAAATTATTGAAAAATTTATGCTTAGGATAAGGCTTGTAAGTTGAGAAAAACTTTCATTATTGCAGAAATAGGGAATACTCATGAAGGCTCATTAGGTCTAGCAAAGTGCTTTATAAAAGCTGCTGCTGATTGTGGGGTTGATGCAGTGAAGTTTCAAACCCACATATTTGAAGCAGAAAGTCTTCCCAATGCCCCTAATCCACCTTACTTTAATGAAGAAACTAGAAAGGAATACTTTGAGAGAACAGCATTCAAACTTAAGGAGTTGAAGGAGCTCAAAAGATTTACAGAAAAGGAATATGGATTAGAATTTATTTCTTCGCCCTTTTCTCTTGAGGCTGTAGATTTGCTTCAAGAATTGGGAGTAAAAACTTATAAAATTCCTTCAGGTGAAGTTTCCAATATCCCCCTACTTGTAAAAATTGCTAGAACCAATAGAAAGGTCCTGCTTTCGAGTGGAATGAGTAATTGGAAAGAACTTGATGAGGCCGTTATGAGTTTAAAAGAAAATGGATGTAAAGACCTCATTCTTTTACAGTGTACTTCAAAGTATCCGAGTTCGCCAGAAGATGCAGGATTAAATGTGCTTTCAGAAATGAAGCAACGTTATAAAGTTCCAGTTGGATTATCCGATCATACTCTAGGCTTAGGTGTTTCCATAGCAGCAATTGTATTAGGAGCAGAAATCATTGAGAGGCATTTCACCCTATCAAAATTAATGTATGGTTCTGACGCTAAATACTCTCTAGAGCCCCATCAATTAAAATTACTTACCAATTGCATAAGAGAAGTAGAATTAGCAATTCATACAAAAATAGATAAAGATGAAATTGCACAACATCTTAAAAATATTAAGGAAGTTTTTGAAAAATCTATTGTAGCTTCATGTAATATAAAATTGGGAACTGTTATTGAAGAGAGACACTTGGCCTATAAAAAGCCTGGCGATGGAATACCTGCAAATAAATTTAGAGAGATTATTGGAAAGAGAGTAAAAAAAGATCTGAAAAAAAATTACAAATTTAGGTGGGAGGATTTTGAGTAGATGAAAAGGAAAATTGCTTTAGTAATAGGCTCGAGAGCCAATTATGCAAGTATAAAATCGGCAATTAGGGCCATAAAAAAGAATGAAGATATCGAACTTCAGGTCTTTGTTGGAGCTTCAGCACTTCTAGAAAAATACGGGAGTGTTTCTCATTTGGTCGAACAGGATGGCTTTGATATAAAAGAAAAATTTTATATGTTAGTTGAAGGTGAAACTCCAGAGACGATGGCCATGTCAACGGGCCTCGGTATCATAAAACTTACAGGAGTATTCATGAATTATAGGCCTGATATTGTAATAACTGTAGGTGATAGATTCGAATCAATTGCTGCTGCTATATCTGCATCTTACCTTAATATTCGTCTTGCCCATACAATGGGAGGTGAAATTTCTGGAACAATAGATGAGTCTATAAGGCACGCGGTAACTAAATTTTCCCATATCCATTTTCCTGCAAACAAGAAGGCAGCTGAGAGGATAATAAAGATGGGAGAAAATCAAGATTGTGTTTTTATTACAGGATGCCCTCGCATTGATATTGTAAAAGAGATAATCGATGAGAATAGGAAAGGTAATAAAATAGATGAAGATGAGTTTTGGGAGAAATATAAAGGAGTTGGGGGGAGATTCTCGTTTTGCAAAGAGAAATTTCTTCTTGTAGTTCAACATCCTGTTACTACAGAATTTGGCCAAAATAGGAAAAATATGAGGGAAACTTTAATGGCCTTGAATGAATTGAAAATGCCCACAATAATGATATGGCCTAATGCTGATGCTGGAAGTGATGAGATATCGAAGGAAATCAGGACTTTTAGAGAAAATTTTAAACCAGATGAATGGCTACATCTCTTTAAAAATCTTCCGATGGAGGTTTTCACAAAATTAATGGATACATGTTCTTGTATCGTAGGAAATTCTAGTTGCGCTATAAGAGAAGGAGCAATAATTGGCGTTCCATCTGTCAACATTGGAACAAGACAAGCAGGGAGAGACAGAGGAGAAAATGTGATAGATGTAGATTATGACCGGTTGAAAATATTAGAGGTTGTTGGAAATCAAATGAAGAAAAGTAAATTCAAGTCTAATTATCTATATGGTGATGGGAGAGCTGGGGAAAGAATAGCTAAAATAATTGCAGAGATAGATTTAGCTAAAATACCCGTACAAAAAAGAATTTCTTATTAAGATGAAAAAAGAGATATTAGCTATCATTCCAGCTAGGCACAGTTCTAAAAGTATTCCTAGAAAAAATATGGTTTTACTTTATGGAGAACCTCTGATTCAATATACAATAAATGCAGCAAAACGCAGTAAATTATTGTCTCGAATTATACTATCAAGTGATGGTGATGAGATAATAGATTATTGTAAAAATCAGGGAATAGAAGTTCCTTTTAAGAGACCTTCCAACCTCGCTCTTGATTATACACCTATGATTGACGTGATAAAACATGCGGTAGATTTATTGAGAAAAAAAGAAGGATATAAACCAGATTATATAATCTTGTTGCAACCTACTTCTCCTTTAAGAACAGCACAGCATATAGATGAATCGCTAAAAAAATTAATAGATTCTAACGCCGATTCAATCGTGAGTGTAGTAGAGATTTCTCATCAATTTAATCCTTATTCAGTAATGGAGCTAAAGAATGGATTTTTAAAGCATTTCTTACCTTATGATGAAAAAAGAAACATAAGACAATTGAAACCTAAGTTCTATGCTAGGAATGGTGCTGCTATATATGCTTTCACTTATGAGTGTTTGTTGAAAAAGAATAGCCTTTACGGAAGAAAGATTTTGCCATATTTCATGAAAAAGGAAGAGTCAGTTGATATTGATGATTTATTTGACCTTGAGATTGCAGAAATTGCGCTGAAATTACGAGAAAAAGCAAATTACAATTTGTGATGAAAATGAAAAGATTGCTTTTAGTTATCAAAGACCATTTAGAATTTAAATTTATAATGAATGACTATTTTCTTACTCCGTTTTTTCGTAAATTTGATGTTACATTAATGTGTCCTGAAAATAGCGATAAATTTTTTAGAGCAAGTGTTTCTTCTAAATTCCCGAAAATAAAATTCCTAAATTTATGGCCTGAAGAAGAGATATGCTTAAAAGATAAAATTATATACTGGGCTAAGAGTGAAGCATTTTTTATTCTGAATGCTTATAAATCTGAATCATGTTTTCAAAAAGTTTTTTTAAACCTAGAGCTTCCTTTAAGACAGATATTAAAAAAAGTTCAGATAAAAAATCTAATAATTTTATTCTCTCCCTTTTTCAATAATAATGTTCTTGAGAATCTGTTAAAAATTTTTATTTTTCCAGTCTTTTCTGTTTTATTGTTATTTAGAACTTATATTTATTCCCATAGAAGATTTTTCTCAAAATTAGATTTATATGAAAACATCAATTTTGATTATATTTTGTGGGGCAGGCCTTATTCGATTACTAACATACCCATTTACAATACTTTCACACACAATAGCACTAAAATTGTCACAATTTGCCGAAATTTTGATACTCCAGCGCTAAAAGGAATTTTCACTGTTCCATCTCACTTTACCATTGTTTTCGATAAAATTCTGTATAATCATCTGGCAACTCTGAATTGTCCATTAAACTTTGGGAAAGCAATCTTATATGAACACCCTATACGTTTTTTTAAAAGGGGTATAAATAAAGAAGAAGAAAAAGTCAAAAACATCTTATATGCTACCATTTCACCTTGGTTTATCCCAGATGAAGATAAAATAGTCGAGAGGCTTTATAATTTTGTTGCTGAAGAAATGAAGGAAGAATTTACATTATTTTTAAGAATACACCAAGATGATGATGTAGAAAGATACAAGAAAATTTATGGGCATAAGAATATCGCTCTGGAAAAGAAGTTTTACAAACAAGATTTTAAAACTTTTTCAGGGAGAAAAGAATGCTTTCCAACTCCAGATGAAATTGAAGTGTTTTATGATAGACTTCAAAATATGGATATAGTTTTCTCAAGTGGAAGTACAATAAATTATGAGGCTCTTCTATTAGGAGTGAAAACCGTATTTTTAAAGCCAATTGATTCGATAAATTGGATATTTAAAAGGGATCATTTAAAAATTCTGACAAAGAACTATAAGATACCGATTATCGAAAATATAGAGGATGTAAGAAAATATCTTGGGCATTTGGTAGAGAAAAGTCATCAGAATATTAAGAAAATTCAATAATTCGTATAACTTTATGGATTCATTTACAAAGTAAGAGAAGCTATTATTTCAGTCTTTTCCTCTTTTAATTCTTCATAATTTTCATTTCGAATTAACCTAAATTGAGCTAAAGAAGAATTATGACCAGTGTCCTTTTTGCGCTATTGTTAGTAACCTCAATAATTCCAAATATGAAGTTTGCTAGTCATAGCCTGATAAGGTATTTCCCAGTTATTGGAATTATTGCGCTTTTCTATATAGTTTTAGTAGCAAATCTAATTCATAAGCGACTTTCTTTCAATCGCATTAACACATTTTTAGTTGCATGGATATTTTATTGTGCTTTTGTAGTCATGTCTGCTTTGCTCAATCTTAAATATAGTGTCGAGAATGCCATCTTCAGCGCCATTACTCTTCCAGCTACAATTGGTCTTATGATGATTTATTTTCAGTCTCGAAGAAATCCAACAAGCATAAAACGCATCATATATACGTTTTGCCTCGTAGTCCAGAGTATTACATTATTATCAATTTTTTACTTATTTATCTTTCCAGAGGCTAGTATCGCTCGTTATGCAGGGGAGAAAGTATATCTTTGGGGCATACCAATTCCTCAAAGCTTTTGGGGAAGTCAGAATACTTTTGGAGAATTTTTGCTCTGGAGTCTCTTCACTGTTTTTTTAATAAACAGTATAAAAGGACAAAAGTATTGGCTTTTAATAGGTTGTGTTTATATTCCCTTGATGGTTATCACTGGATCTCGGTCCATTCTTATTGCTCTTATTGTCTTCTTACTTGCTATGTCATTGAAAAAATCTAAGGCAAAGATATTATTTGTAGCCATACTGGGTATAATGATTTTTTTATCCCTATACTTATTTAAGGAAGAAACCCAAAAATATTTAAAGTTAGGAAGCAAAGGAGATATACAGCGACTAGAATTAATAAAGTCAACTTTGATTGGATTTACTAAGCAACCATGGTTAGGATATGGGCCAAAAAATTATTTCATAGCTACGGAGATTGGAGCGACGACGCCCAGTGTTTATAGAGTTGCTCGTTATTATTCTCCACACAACATGTATGTCAGAATGCTCGCAGAATTGGGAGTACTTGGCTTTGTCGCTTGGCTATACGCTGTAATCTATGCGATAGTCCTGGCTTGGCAAAAATTGCGTATTATGATTGATCCACAATTGAAAACAATGTTTGCTTTTCTAATTGCTATTCTTGTACATCGTATGTTTGTCCATGGTCTTCCTGGAGGCCTTGCCAATGATAATTTGTTTCCTCTTATACTTATTTGGTTTGTGGCTTGCTATGCAAGACTTGCTTATGTTAAGAAACAAGAAATTGACATGAAGAATAGTCATATAGCGCCTTGAACATTTCTATATCACCTTAAATTAATAACTTCTGCATAACTAAATGAAGTTCATGTTTCTTTAATGAAAATATAATCAGAGATGAATAAAAACGTGACTAAGTTTTTTAAAAGCACTATAAAAGAAGTGCTTGATAATTTGCCTGATCAACTAACGGCAAAAATCTTAAATAAAACAATGAACCTTTGTATATGGGAATTTTCAGTTAATAGAAAGCTCATTCAAATGCTAGAAAATTGTAAGTGGGTGAAAGCTCTTGAGCAAGATGAGGGAAGGGGTGCGTTTACTGGAGTGGATCGCGAGGGTCGCTATGAAGCACCATTCTGTGACATGTATATATACAAATTAAGTGCTGAGGCAATTGTAATGGATCTCGGTGCTAGCAGCGGTTTTTATAGTATAGTCGCTTCTCACTTCTTACCAAGCAGAAACATCTATGCGTTTGAGCCCGATCCCATATCTCGGTATATCTTAAGATTAAATAATGAAAAGTATTGTGGCGGAGAATTGAACATTGATCATCGTTTTGTTATGGAAAAAACAGAAAAAAATAAGGTTTCTCTAGATGAATATTGTTACAAAAATTCTATTAAACCGACCCTTATAAAAATGGATATTGAAGGAGGAGAGCTTCAAGCAATTGAGGGCATGCGTGAAATATGCTTAAAATATCGTCCTATACTCTTGATCGAGTTTCACATAAGAAAATTACGCCAACAATTGCACGTTAATCCAGAGAGAATTTTGAAGATATTGCATGCCTATGGTTATCGACTACTATTTAATGGTCATCACTGGCACCTTGTTATAAATTCAGGACAGAAAGATACATCTTGGCATGAATCTTTGCCAAATCATGTCAATTGTGCTGTGCTTGCAGAACCGAAACCTTAGGAGACCTGAATTTTGACTCAGAGACTCAGTGGATCAAAGATAAATATTCTCTTTCTATATAACTACCTTTCATCATTTGTAAAAAGAGATTTCGAAATCTTGAAATCAAGATATAAGGTTATACCAGTTCAATGTACCTCTCTTCTCTCCACTTTTACTTTAATATGGAAAGTGCTTCCTGCAGATTGTGTTGTATGCTGGTTTGGAAGTCTGTATTTTTTGCCAGTGGTTCTGTTTGCTAAGATTCTGGGGAAGAAAATTATCATCATCGCTGGTGGTTATGATGTAGCCTGCGTTCCTGAATTTCGGTACGGTACTATGTACGGAATAATAAAAAGGAAACTAGGCCGACTCCTGTTTAGAATTGCACACATAGTGGCCGCTGTGTCTCGTGCAAATGCTGAAGAAGCGCATAAATATGCAAAAGTTCCTTATAAAAAGCTTAAACTTATTTATCATGGATTCAACGGAAAATTGCAAACTAACGTAGCTAGAATTGATAAAAAAGAGATCATGGTCTTAACTGTAGGCTATATTGATAAGCGTACGATATACAGAAAGGGATTTCTCGCCATTGCCAGACTTTCGAGGTTGTTACCAGATGTTTCCTTTATAATTGTAGGCTCCTACACAAATGATGCCATCCGAATATTAAAAAAAGCTTCTGGTGATAATATTAATTTTAAAGGTTATGTAAGTAAGGAAGATTTACAGGGCTTTTTTAAAAGAGCAAAAGTATATCTTCAACCATCTCTCCATGAGGCGTTCGGCTGTTCTGTTGCAGAAGCAATGTTATACAATTGTATTCCTATTGTATCTCGGCGATTCGCCCTTCCAGAGGTTGTAGGCGATTCGGGCTTTTATGTGGACACAAATGATCTAAATGATATGGCGAGAACTGTACGATTCGTTTTAGATTCTGAACCTAGATTCTCTGAAACTCCCAGACAGAGAATCCTTCGAATGTTTCCCTTGTCGAAGCGATTAAAACTGCTCTCTGAGTTGATCGAGAATACATGCCTAAGGCATTGAATAGATTTTCCTTAATATTCATAATAGCTATAAATTAACATGCAGAAAATGGTTGAGAAGCATTAAAGAGAATTTTGACTTTAATTTATTTTTTATCAAATACATAATTGATTTTAATATTTAAATATTTTAGATTAAAATATTCTTAGATAGGTCATGTCAATGATGAAAGTTAACGAGATTTTAAAAAAATTAGGCCTCAGTAAAGATGCAGTGATAGGAGATATCAACAAAATTGTTGAAGGTGTTGCTCCTCTTTCCAATGCAATAGAAAATAAACTTGTATTTTGTAAGAGAGACAACATATCCGAATTATTTGATATAAAAAAATGTACAGTAATTGTTCCAAAAACAGTCGATCCTTCGATATTACCCAAAGGTAATACTTACATTTTAGCTGAAAATCCAAGATTAATATTTATAAGAACAATGCATCTTCTTCATCCAAAAACTGTAAAACCTTGTATTGATACTCATGCATGCATACATCCATCGGCACAAGTTGATCCTAATGTCTATATTGGACCATTTGCTTATATAGGACCAAATTGTGTTATTGGAAAGAACTCAGTAATATATCCTAATGTTTCTATTTTACAAAACACAACTGTTTCAGAGAGTGTTCTAATATTTTCAGGCACGGTTATAGGTGGCGATGGATTTGGTTACGAAAGGGATGAAAAGAATGAACTCATTGGATTTCCTCACCTTGGTAGTGTCTATATTGGAAAAAACGTAGAAATAGGATCAAATACATCCATCGATAGGGGCTCTTTATCGAATACTGAAATAGGCGAAGGAACAAAAATTGATAATCTTGTTCACGTCGCCCACAATGTTAAAATCGGGAAACACTGTGAAATCATTGCCCACGCTATGTTAGGTGGCAGTGTTGTCATCGGAGATTATACACGTATAGCACCCGGTGCCCAAATCATGAATGGATTAACGATTGGCAAAAACGTTTTGGTAGGATTGGGTGCAGTAGTAATAAAGGATATACCTGATAATACTGTAGTTGCTGGTGTCCCAGCTAGGAAAATAGACGAATTCAAAAGGTATTTAAAGTTTATAAAAAAAAATATATAATCAATTGTTTTAATAAAGAATGAATTTCAAAAAAATACTTTTTTTAGGTGCACATCCAGATGATGAATTCGGCTGTAGTGGAACTTTAATTAGATGGAAAGAGGAAAATAAAGAAATATTTTTCGCAGTTTTTTCTTTCTGTGAAGAATCTGTTCCTAAGGGTTTCCCTAAAGATGTTTTAAGTGTTGAATTAGACAGCGCATTGAAAGTAATAGGGATAAAGAATGAAAATACTTTCAAATATAATTTTAGGGTAAGACATTTTCCTAAATTTAGACAAGAGATATTAGAAGAGCTAATAATTTTAAAAGATAAAATTAAGCCAGACCTAGTAATGGTACCTGCTCTCTCAGATTTCCATCAAGATCATCATACAATTGCAACTGAAGGGTTAAGAGCATTTAAACAATCCACAATATTAGGCTATGAATTGCCACAAAACATTATTACATTTCAACATTCGTGTTTTGTCGAATTAAAAGAAAGACACTTAAACAGAAAAATAAAATCTTTATCCAGTTATCAATCTCAATCTCACCGTGCATATGCCAACGAAGAATTTATAATAGGATTAGCAAGAGTTCGAGGGGTTCAAATCGGCAAAGATGCAGCAGAGGCCTTTGAGGTTTTAAGGCTCATAATCTAAATCAAAATATTAATTATTCTATGATTCAAAGATATGATTAAAGTTTCCGTTATTATTCCTACAAAAAATGAAGAAAAACATATATCAAAAGTTTTAGATTCTATAATAGCTCAGGACTATCCGAAGGAATATATGGAAATATTGATTATTGATGCAATGAGTGTGGACAATACAAGAAAAATTGTTGAAGAGCATCAACAAAAATATAGTTTTATAAAACTTTTAAACAACCCAAAGGAGTTCACGCCGTATGCTTTTAATATTGGAATAAAGAATTCTTCAGGAGATTTTATAGTGTTAATGGGTGCTCACACAACGTATTCCACAAACTATGTGTCCACAATTGTAAAATACTTGTCCAACGGCAAAGCGGAATGTGTAGGAAGTATTGCATCCACTTTGCCTGGGAATAATACAATCACAGCAAAAGCAATAGCCTTAGGGCTAAGCTCTCCTTTTGGAGTAGGCAATTCTTATATGAGAATAGGCAGTAAGAGTGCTCGATATGCAGATACTGCAAGTTGTCCTGGATATAAAAAAGAAGTCTTTGAAAAAATAGGTTTATTCGATGAAGATTTAATGAGGGCCCAGGATTGTGAATTCAACTTTAGATTAATTAAAAATGGGGGAAAGGTCTTATTAGTTCCTTCAATAATTTCTTATTATTACGCTAGAGATTCTTTAAATAAATCATGGAGAATGAATTTTCAGTATGGTTATTTTAAAACTTTAGTAGCAAAGAAGGTTGGAACCGTTATAACTTGGAGACAATTAATTCCCCCAATTTTTGTAGCCTCCTTGATTATTACTGGATTACTAGCTTTTCTCTCAAAGTACTTCTTTTTATCTTTTATTTTTATAGTTTGTCTTTACCTAATTACTAATTTATTCGTTTCGCTTTTTATATCAATTAAAAAAAGAGAGATAAAATTAGTTCCATTTTTAATTATTTCTTTTGCCTGTATGCATTTCAGTTACGGCTTTGGTTACCTTAAAGGTTTATGGGATTTTATTATTTTCAAAAGAAGAGAAAGAAAGAAAATATAAAAGTATCGTTAATCAGCGAATTATATAAGATTTTATGAATTAAAATATGATTTTCAGAAGAATACTAAGGAGGAAATTACTTTTATTTTTAGGGGATATATTTATAATTGTTTTTTCTATCAATCTGGCTTTTAAAATTCGCTTGAAAAGTCCATTAGACTTTTTCGATTTAAGTGTAAGAAATATTTCATTTTTATTAATACTAGCAGCTTATCTAATCTGTTTTTATATTTTTGATCTTTATGATACGAAACAAGAACTTAGGATTAGGCACTTATTAGGGAGAGTAATTGGGTCCGTAATTTTTGTATCTTTATTTGCTACTCTCTTATTTTATATAACTCCTTATAAGTTTGGTAGAGGCATATTTTTAATAAGTTTAACTTTGATAGGAATTTCAGTAATCATTTGGAGACTATTTTTTTTCTTTTTGTTCAGGGTGGCAATTCCACAAAGGAACCTTTTGATATTCGGAACAGGAAAGGCTGCACAAGCTATATATTCTCTAATTCAAAAGAGTCCTGAATACAATATAGTTGGATTTTTGAGAGATAATCCAAAGAAAAAAAATTTTGTTAAATCGAAAATTCTTGGCGATAGCCTTTCCTTAGAAAAAATAACCAGTGATTACAAGGTCGATGATATTGTTGTCACAGTTGAGCCAACTCGATACAAACAATTAAATAAAGCGCTACTCAATTTAAAAATGAGAGGTGTGCATATATATAATATGCCAACGTTTTATGAACGTTTAGAGAACAAACTTCCAATTTCTTATATAGGAGAAAAATGGTTTCTGTATGCTGACGGATTTGAAAGATTGGGTAGCAAGATTCATAAAAGGATAAAAAGAATTTCAGATTTATTGATATCTTTATTTATTTTGTTTATTAGCTTTCCTTTAGGATTAATCATTTCTTTATCCATAAAACTAAGTTCTAAGGGTCCAATTTTTTTATTACAAGAGAGAATTGGTCAGAATTATAGGCCTTTTAGATTAGTTAAATTTAGAACAATGGTATCAGATGCAGAATGCGGAGAGCCGAAATGGGCAGATGAGGATGATCCTCGTGTCACCAGAATAGGCGGATTTCTAAGAAAAACAAGATTGGATGAGTTGCCCCAACTTATTAATGTGATAAGAGGAGAAATGAGCCTTATCGGACCTCGTCCAGAGAGAGAGTTCTTCATAAAAAAATTAATAGAAAAGATACCACATTATTCTTTAAGATTTTCAGTGAAACCGGGTCTAACAGGCTGGGCTCAAGTTAATTATAAGTACGGAGCCACTGATGAAGACGCTTCTGAAAAGTTACAATATGAATTATATTATATTAAAAATATGTCATTGTTTTTGGATTTTAGAATACTTTTAAAAACAATCAGAATTATCATTTTTGGGATGGGAAGATAATTAAAACAATATTTCAACAGATAACAAAACAGATACTAAAATGTTGACATAAATATCATATTCTGAATTAAAAATATAATAAACAAATGAATGTCCTCATTTGGAGGACAATTTTTTTATAAAGAGGGGGATGTAATTGATTTAGAAGGAAAAAAGATTTCTGGATTGATTTGGCTTGAAATATTTCAACTAGAGTATTAAATGTTATTACTTAATGGGAAAATGGCATTTCTGAAAGTAAAATTGAAATACAAAAAAAATTGGAAAAATGATAAATAAAATAAAGATTAGACCTAAATTTCTTATATTTACAGTAGTATATTCAATTTTTCTTTATTTTTTCTATTTTAAGTATGTTCCCGTAGTAAAATCTTTTCAGCTTATTTTGCTTCCTATACTTATTACTATCTTTATTCTTACATCACTAAAGATTCAATGGGGAATACTATTTTTTATTCTTTCTTTCCCGTTAATAAACAACCTTCCTTATTTTTTCAGCATTTATGAAAATATTCCCCATGCCCCGACTGCTCTTGTCTTGTTTCTATTCTTTTTTCTAGGCTGGTTAGTAAATAATTCATTGTTTGAGTCAATGCATAATTTTAAGTATCCAATTCTTAAGCCTATGTTTTTATTTTCTATGATTATTTTCATATCTGTAATTGTAACTTTCCTTAGATACGCAAATTTTTATCCCTTTTTATCTGGTTACGTTTATGAACTTGTTACAAGTGTGAAAGGAGTGTCTGCGGGTGGAGCAATTATGAGCGTTGTCTTCTTTTCTTTGAATTATCTAACCGGTTTTACCTTATTTTTCATTCTTTTAAATACAGTAAAATCTGAGGAATTTATAAAAAAAATAGGAATTGTTTTCTGCTTAAGTATATTTTTAGCTCTAGGTTTTGGCCTATTTCAAAAAATTATAAACATAAAAATAGGAAATAGCCCTGGTGTAATAAACCAAGGATTTGTAAATGCTACCTTTAAGGATTCACTTTCTTTTGGGGCTTTTATTGCCCTTATAGTTTCTTTAATGATAGGCATTTTATTTGCTTCCAAAGGAGTAATACGAATATTTTCTTTCTTGAATATAATTCTATCTGTATACATAATTTTCTTTGTTGGATCAAAAGTTGGCTTATTCTGCCTAATTATTTCTTTATTAATCTTTATATTGTTATCTTTCAAAACAATTCTTAGTTTAGCTCGATCGAAATCTTTATCTCAAAAGAGAATAATTCTATCTTCTTCTATTGCAATTTTTTCAATTTTAGCAATATTTCTAACCTTTTTTATTTTTAGTGAAGATATTTCTGAATCTAGTACTATTTTTAAATTGAAACACAAACTTAAACCAAAGGGCCTGCATCAAAAGCTAGTCAGGATATTGCAAGGCAGAAGTGATCAGCTTTGGAAAATAGGAATATTTATGACCAAAGACTATCCTTTAACAGGGGTAGGGATAGGTGGTTATATTATTGAGGCAGCTAATTATTCTAAAACATATCAAATTCCTATAGGTACTCCGCAATCAGCTGAGAATTATTTTATCCAAGTTGGATCAGAATTGGGATCGCTGGGGCTTATTCTAATTCTTTGGATTTTCTGGGAAATCATAAAGCAGATTAGGCGAAGTTATTTAAAATTTCCCAATAATGAAAGAAATAAATTTATTCTCATAGGAGCTATTGCAGGCATAATTTCCTTTTTTGTTAATATTCAATTTCATACTTATATTGGGAGCTACGAAATTAAATACACCTTTTGGCTCCTAGTGGCTCTGATTTTTAGCATGCAGAGGATCGAGAAAGAGCCAGAAGAGAAGTCGCATTTCAGCAAGAATTTTAAAATATTAAGTATTGTTTTAATCGTTATTTTTGGAGCAATTCATTTATGGAATTCGACTCATTCCCTCTCTTTAAAGAGCCGCACCGAACAGCTTGGACTGAAACAGGATTTTGGCCTTGATAAACTTGAAAAGACCGATGAGGGAAAGGAATTCAGATGGACGAGGAGCTATGGTGGACAGACTATCAGAATAGAAAAGCCTGTGATCGAGATTCCTTTGCTGGCCTCTCATCCTGACATCAGGAAAAATCCGGTCAAGGTTAAGATCTACCTGATAAAGGATTTCTTCAAAAAGAAAAAACTCTTGGATGAAATAATTTTGACCGAGAGCATCTGGAAAACCTACGAATATGATATTCCGGAAGAAGTCAACCAGGAAGTCATTCTGTTAATAAAAGTCAGCCGAACCTGGAATCCCCAAAAAGTATTGGATGTTCCTGACCCGAGGAATTTAGGCGTCGCTGTGGGAAAGATACAGTTTAAAGAGAAAAGGTGATTTCTGCAGCCTGTCGTGCGAAATCTGTTTCGAAGACGATAAAAACATCGTGATTTTTTGTCTCAACCCAGAATTTTGTTTTCTTCCCATCGAGAGAGACTTCTATTTTTTCTTGGATTTCTGGGCTGCCTTCCTTCAACTCAGTCCAAGGGCTTAGGATCTTGATCTTACCTCTTTTTGGAAAGTTACTGTTGTATCGAATAATAATTTTGTTATCGTCCGGCTCAAAATGATATTCATACGCCACAAAAATATCGTTAGCAGGCTGATAAACATGGATCTTGCACGAGCCTTTTCCTATCCTTGGCTCTAGGTTTAAATACTGCCTCCCCGATTTAATCCCAAAATAACCCTCAAACACAGCCTCTCCTAAGCTACCCGCACTCCCACCAAAATAATCACTCCCCAGTCCTATTCCTTCCTTATTATCCCACTCAAAAAAACCTCTATTCGCTAAGTTTTTATGGAGGATCTCTATCAATTTCTCTTTGGCCAGTGAGCTGAATCCCTGCTCGAACATAGCAGAGATAAGCCTTCCTCCGAACCAATCCCACTGTCCTCCGTTCTGGTACTCGAAGGGATCGTCCACCAGGGGATGTCGGAAGAAGTTCTTCGGGTAGGGGGGGAGCAGAGTCCCGCTTATAGTGGAGACGCCCAAGGATTTTTGTCTTTCTACAGCCTGCTCTATGATCTGCTTGCTTTTCTCTCCATCAGCGATTCCAGAAATTATGGCCATGGCATTTCCACCCATGGCAAAAATGTTTCCCTCATCGAAATCATGATGCAGAGAATCCAAATGAATATGAACTCTGTAGAATCCTTTATCCTTCTGCCAGAGCCATTGATTGGTGTTTCTCTTTATCGACTCAGCTTGTCCAAGCCAAGAAGCCGATTTTTCTCTTTGCCCCAGAGCCTCAAACATCTCAGCCAGGTTTTTACAGGCCAGATAGAACATGCTCTGATCATAGATATCAACGTTCCAGTGAGTCCTCTCATCCACATAGATAACCTTTTGGTCTTCATCGACCATATCCACATCGCCCCAATCTGCTGTGTGAGCTCCGGTGAGAAGTCTATACTTTTCGTTCAGACGAGAATGAAGCACAAATTGAAGCGCCCTTTCCAGTCGGCTTATGATTTTTTCCCCTCGGATTTCTTTCTCCAGCCACTGCGGTCCGACAAGCTCGTAGACCTGAAAAGCTGCCTGGACAGCACTGGCTTCCTGGTCAGTCTCAACCGTGTTCTTATCCGAAGTGCCTCTTGAATCTATCCAGTCCTCAAGGGAGCCATTCTCTTCCTGGAAAGCCAGATGTTCCTCGATCCAGGAGCATAGATAAGGCTGGCCGTAGAAGTAGCGGGAAGCAGGGATGATGGTGTTAGCGTCCCTTAACCAAATTTGAGGATAATCCTTGCCGGCCGCGAATCCATAAATTTTCCCTATTTTTCCCTCGAATTCCACCTCATTGTGATTCAGGGTGATGCGGATGAGCTTCAACGTTTGGTTGAGCTCGGGGATGCTGGAGTCAAACTTGGTGTATTTTCCGTAATCGAGGCCCAGCTCATACACATCTTCAGGCCATCTTTTTTCTCTAACCAGAAGAGAGACTCTTGAGGTCGGGGACCCATAATCCTCAAACCAGGCCACTCCTTCCCTAAGAAGGTCAAATTCGAGGGTGTAATTTCCTCTCTCCAGCGGACTTCTCACTATTATCGTCATTTGCACAGTTTGAGTTGGCTGTAATTCCCGGGGAAGAGGGAAGCGGCGGTTATCATATCTTAAGATTTCCTCTTTTTCGTCCAGGAGATGATAAGAGAGGAAGCAGGGATTTTCTTCTTGAGAACTCCACACCTTTCTTCCTTTATTCTGTATTCTCAGGCGGATTTCAGCCCTTCCTCCCTCCAAGACTGTATAACTTTTCCTTTCTGGTTTAATGATCGCTGAGTAATCTGTTTTTTCTAGAGTTTTCTTGACGAGGGTATTGGAGAGGGTAAGATATAAACCAAAACCCACTATAAAGAGCAGCAAAAAAAGTGAAGTGATTTTAATATAGGTTTTCATGCTTCCCGTCGCCAATAATCAGCTGTTTGCATTATTGCATTATAATATTTGAAGGCATATTTTTCGAATAAAATCACTAAGAAATATTGACAAAGCGCAAAAATGACTATAAAATTAGTCATAATAAAAGACCAATTAGGAGGCCAGATGAAAGGAACAACTGTGAGTGTTGCTGAAGGAAAAAAAGGTTTTAGCCGCTTGATTCAAGATGCTCAAAATAACAAGGAGGAAGTCATTGTCACTAAAAGGGGGAAGCCTGTAGCGGTGATCATGCCTTACGAAGAATATCAACGCTCTAAGAGAATAAAAGGATATAAAAAGATTATGGAAACAAGAGAGGCGTTCTTGAAAGCAGGCGTCCAGGCAGAAGAAGTCTTTAAGGAATCAAGAAGACAATTGGAGAAAAAAAGTTGAAAAGAGTCGTCATAGACGCAAGTGTAGTTCTGAAGTGGTACCTCGCTGATGAAAGATACGGTCAAGTCGCTTTAAGTCTATTGGAAGATTATTTAGCGGATGAGGTGGATATCCTGGCGCCCTCTTTATTAGAGTATGAAGTTATCAACGGTCTAATCATTGCCCAGAAAAGAGGGAGAATTAAAGAAAAAATGATACTCGAGGCTGTAGAAGGCTTCGTGAATTTAGGGATAAATCTCAGGAATATTCATCTTTTCTTTCCTAAGGTGTTGCACTATTGTCAAATTCTTCATCGTTCTGTTTACGAGGCCAGTTACTTAGCTTTAGCAGATGAGGAGGGGATATCTTTGATCACCGCCGATGAAGGACTATACAACGATGTCAAAAAAGAATTAAAGTGGGTAAAGTGGATAAATGGAATTCCAAAGGATCTTTAAATTCAATTTTTATCGGCCAAAGCCTTTATCTTGACTTTTAAGCATAAAAGTGTAAACTAAAGGTAAGAAATTCTTTTACATTTAGTTCATAAAATGGGAAAAAAGGATTTTAAATTAGAGCTATATAAGGCTAGAAATACTGTGTTCACGACAAGAGAAATTTCTTTGCTCTTGGGTGATCCAAACAGAGATTCATTAAAAGCGAAGATAAATTATTATGTAAAAAAGGGTGTAATAAAGCAAGTCAGGCGTGGTATTTACGTTAAGGATGAATACGACAAATTTGAATTAGCTACAAGAATTTACGTACCCTCTTATATAAGCTTAGAAACTGTGCTTCAAGAAGAAGGGATCATTTTTCAGCATTATGAGAAAATATTTGTAGTAAGCTATTTATCTCGTGTTGCTATAGCCGATGGTAATAGTATTGTATTCAGAAAAGTAAAAGATTATCTCCTTTTAAATTCTCTAGGTCTAATCACGAAAGAAAACTATACAATTGCTACTAAAGAGAGAGCTTTCTTAGATAGCCTTTATCTTTACCATGAATATCATTTTGATAATTTAGATGCACTGGACAGGAAAAAGGTCATTGAATTAGCAGTTATTTATCAGAATAAGCAATTATTAAGAAAAATAGACAAGATATTTAAATAATCATGTTAGATTTAAATAAGCACAAATTAATTTTAGTGCAGATTTTGAAAGAGATTTATTCCAATATCTCCATTGCTCCAGCGCTGGGTTTCAAAGGAGGAACAGCAGTTAATCTTTTCTATAATTTACCCAGATTTTCCGTAGATTTAGATTTCAATCTTTTGGATTTAGGAAGAAAAGATAAAGTTTTTCATATTATTCGGGAGATTTTGAAAGTAAAAGGTGAAATAAAAGATCAAAGAGAGAAGCAAGCTACTTTGTTTTTCATTATCTCCTATGGAGAAAAAGAACGAAATATTAAAATAGAGATCTCTAAGAGAATTTTTCCTGACCGGTACGAAGTAAAAAATTATTTAGGAATTTCTATGTTAGTGCTGCGAAAAGAAGATATGTTTGCTCATAAATTAGTGGCTCTATCGGAAAGGAAATCTATTGCCAACCGAGATGCTTTTGATATT
>Ga0209636_10001588_pt1 | contig 23031 bp, 17 predicted proteins | sample DeeMarSWOR152_54_FD_187464 | JGI IMG/M metagenome (GOLD analysis project Ga0209636, IMG submission 187464) | Marine sediment microbial communities from White Oak River estuary, North Carolina - WOR-1-52-54 (SPAdes) (version 2) | ecosystem: Environmental > Aquatic > Marine > Intertidal zone >...
ATGAGAAGACATGCTCGGCGAGGTCTCTTCTGCCCTGACGAAACAGACCATGACCGATACTTTCTAATATTGCATTGTCATCCAGGAGATAGCCATACTCGTCAATATATTCCAAAGCAATACCAAATGCTTCTTTCTCTATTAGTTTTTGAAGGAGTAAATCAAAGACATCTTTACGATGTTGGTCATACACGTAACTATCCAAAAAATAACTTGCGTAAGAGAAAAAATTCAAAAAATCTTCACGCTTATCGTAAATTTTAATGAGATAGTATGTAGCTTCAGGAATGTGCCTGCCCAAGGGTTCATCCTCTAACAAATGCATAAAATAGACTTCTGCCAGTTTGTCGTTTCCTTGTTCATAAGCCTTTACTGCCATCTCAAAACTACCTTCATCCGCCCACATAAAGAAAAGCGGAAGAATCCAAAGAAAAATGAATATAGGTCTCGGTCTCATCATTACTTATTCATTATTATGTTTGATTTCGCCATCCAAAATGTTCTCAATTTTCTCAGCAGCATTATCCCACGAGAAGTTTTGTGCCCATTCTTTTGCAGCATGAGAAAATGTTTGCCACTTTGCTTCATTGTCGAGAAGTTCGATCACCCTGTTGGCGAGGGCATCGATATCACCATATGGATACAAGAACCCTGTCCTGTTATCGTCAACTACTTCACGAAGACCGGGTGAATCAGCGCACACGACTGGTGTACTGCATGATTGTGCTTCGATTGCGGTGAGTCCCCATCCTTCTTTGATCGACGGCTGAACAACGACGCGTGCACTTGAATAGATTCGAAACTTCTCCTCTTCACTCACAAAACCAGTAAATGTTATCTGCACACATAACCTACGTGTCAAATCGACCAAGTCCGCTTTGGCATCACCATCACCCACAATGACTGCTTCAATATTTCTTTTATTTTTGATGAGCAAGACCGCCCTCACAAAGTGGTCTATTGATTTATATTTCTTTACTCGACCTACATAGGCGACGAGATTCTTTTGATGTCTTTTGGGTGTTATCTTAGGTATTTTAGGAATGCCACTCTGGACTACAAATATCCTATTGTGCACTCCAATTCTTCTCAGATCTTCAGAGGTACTGTGTGATATTGCAATGAATTTTGAACCCCAGTAAAAAAAGGGTATAACGCTTTCTGCGAGAAATACATAACTGGCAAAAAGGAAATTTGTCTCACGGTAGATAGTCTTTCTAAAAAGGTGCATAAGCATTGGGAGAACTGTTCTACGAGTAAAGAGTGGAGAGTAAAAAGGAATCTTATTTAAGTCATCAATGACTATATCAATTTTATTGTGTCTCAAAAGAGTGCGTAATGCGGATGGAACAAAAAAATTGAAGTTTGATCTCTTGCCTATTCGATAGATTTCGAAGCCATCGATGATTTCGTATCGTCTCTGTCCCTGTGCCCTACTCACCAAGAGCATGACATGATGATCCTTCTTTATCAGACGCGAGAAAACTTCATAGAGATAGACCTCTGCACCACCAGCAAGTGGATTCATCCAATCTTGCCAATTAATCACCAGAATGTTCATGTGGTTAGAAAACTGAAAGTAAAAGGTAGAATTTGGAAACGATGCATAATCTGTGCTGTCATTTCTCTGGTTTCTGCGTCAAATCTTTGCACGCCAATAATTGAGAAGGTCCTCGATAGTTTTTTCTAGCTTAATTTTATATGTCCACCCAGTACATTGAGTAAATTTATTACCGTTGCCAATTAATGTAGATATATCCACCTTTCTTATTTTAGAGGGATCGGTCTTCACTTCAAACTTTGCCTTCGATAGTTTCCTGAAGAACCCTAATGCCTCTTCAATGGTATAACCTGTATTTGAGGAAATGTTGTAGATATTCCCAGATTCACATTTCTCAATTGCCAAGGCATACGCCCTGATAATGTCCTTTACATTCATGAATTCTCTCTTAACTTCAGTATTACCCAGCTCAATTAAAGGTGGTCTCTTGTTTTTTTCGATTTCGGCAATCTGAATGGCAACTGTCGGCAGTACAAAATCCTTTGATTGTCCAGGACCCGTGTGTGTGAATGGTCTTAAAATAACACAGTCTATACCGTCCATAAAATAATTATTACAAACCAATTCGGCTGCGTATTTACTTACTGCATAGGGATTTTTTAAAATAATATTGGCGTCCTCTGCCAAGTTCTCGCCACCTCCGTACACTTCACACGTTGAGACGAAGACAAAACGGATTTTCTTCTTAAATTTTCTTGCTGCATCTAATAAGTTAACCGTACCGATCATATTGGTAGCATATGTACGAGGAGGATCGCGAAATGATTTAGAGACAGAACTTATTGCGGCGAGGTGAAAAACAATATCGGGTTGATAGCTTTTAAGAACATCCTTTATCATCTCCAGATTGAGGATGTCAAGAGAAATATATTTCCCTCCTTTGGGCAATAACAAAGGATAACTTGCAGGAACTACTTTGTAAAGGGTTTCTTGCAAAAGTTTTGTCAGGTGCGAACCTACAAATCCCTCAGCGCCTGTAATAAGCACTGTCTTCACTTTATTCGCTCTTTCCAATAATCGAGTAGATCCATTAGTGTTGTATCAAACGGTATTTCTGGTTTCCAGCCGGTCTCCTTCTGAAATTTTTCAGAAGAACCAATTAACAATCCAACGTCTGATGGTCTCAACCGTGTAGGGTCTTGTTTTATTTCTAAATCTACATGAGATACTGCGATAAGTTTATCAAGCATATCCTTTATCTTTGTACCTATACCCGAACAGATATTATACACTTCTCCTGGTTTTCCCCTCTCGAGCGACAACGCATATGCTCGAGCGACATCACGAACATCCAAAAAATCCCTCACCGCATCCAAATTTCCAACATGTATTACCGGCTTACGTTTACCCTTTCCGATTTCAACAATCTGCTTTGCAAAATTAGAAGTTGCAAATACCGCACCTCTCCGTGGTCCTGTATGGTTAAATGCCCTTGTTCTTATTATCTTCAACCCATAACTCTTGAAGTACTGATAGCCGAGAAAATCTTGTGCAACCTTACTGACGCCATAAGGACTCAGCGGCCGTAGAGGATTTGTCTCCTTTATAGGAATCTCTTCCGGATAAACCATGCCATACTCTTCACTCGAACCGGCAATCTGTATTAATGGGTCTATTCTTGCCTGCCTCACCGCTTCGAAGAGATTCACTTCACCTATCACATTTGTCATCAACGTTTCCTGAGGTGCACGCCATGAAAAGGGAACATAACTCTGGGCTGCGAGGTGGAATATGCGTTCGGGTCTAATTTCTGAGATCATTGCGTTCATTGCCACCGCATCTTTGATATCGCATTCACAAAGTTTCAATCTATTTTGGATTTGAAGAATGTTTCCTCGGTCGGATCGCCATTTTATTGCACCATATATCTCATGTTTTCCCTCTGCCAAGAAATACTCAGCGAGGTGGCTTCCTGCAAAACCAGATATACCTGTAATTAATATTCTCATGGCTACTCCTTACAGTTGTAAAAATGGTAAATAGCCCAGTGGTTCAACTGGCTTATTCTGAAATCTCACCTCATAATGCAGATGTGGTGACGTGGACTTGCCCGTGGATCCCACCGTGCCGATGAGTTCGCCACTTGTTACGTTATCTTTTGTCCTAACACGTACTGAATGCAAATGGCCATAAAATGTAGAGTAATTGATATCATGATCGATGACGACATAATTACCGAATATCGAATCCCATCCTGTCTCCTTTACCACACCAGAAGCAGCAGCAACGACCGGTGAAAAGCGGGGTGCAGCAATATCAACACCCTGGTGTGTAGGTCCGAAATTCCGAGAAATCTCACCCCTTGTCGGCAATAACGAAGGCACATTTTCTTCTTTTTGTGTCATAACATCTATCTTTTCAGAATAATCTGAAGTCACCTCATCAATGACTGGTTCAACCGGTGGTGGCGTTTTCTCTATGCCCAGCATAATTCTTAATCTCCGATTGTCCATTTCAGTAGCGTCTAAATTCCTCTTAATCTCTTGCAGCTTTGCAAATTCCTGCTCTATCTCGGCATTACGACGTCTTATCATGACTGACTGTAATGCCTGGTAGTAAACTCGCGAATAACTAAAAATAGCAATGACTATAGCTGCCACGATTAACGCAATGACGATAAAAATCGGCTTTATCCATTTCCGGGGAAGAAAGAAATATTTTGAGCTGCCAGAATCGGTTGCGGTTACAACAATCGAGTATCCTTTTTTCATATCTATCTAAATCCTCTTTCACAGAGATGGGTGAGCAATTTCACAGCACTCTCGACATCCCCAAAATCACACACCTCGTTTGTCGAATGAATGTACCGAGCGGGAATCGACAGCACGCCACTCAGTATACCTTCCTTCACGAGCTGAATTACGGCTGCATCGGTAGTACCCTTCTCGAGGATCTCTAATTGATAAGGTATCTTAATCTTTTGCGCATAAGCAATCAGTTTGTCCCTGATTAATGGGTTACTAATGAAACGCGAGTCTTTTACCTTGATTGCAACCCCCTTACCAAGCGAAACATCCATCTTGGAAGATTCAGGCGTATCGCCGGTACGAGTTACATCAACGGCAATCGCATATTTGGGTGCGATTGCATAGGCTCCAGTCTGTGCACCCCTGAGGCCTACCTCTTCCTGCACGGAAAAGACAAAATATAGATCATCTTTATTATTCTTGATCTGCTTCATGGTCTCGATGAGGCAATAACAGCCGATGCGGTCATCAAGCGCCTTTGCTGAAATTCTTTTATTGAGCATAACGGCCTCTTGATGGAATGAGGCTATATCACCAATCCTTACCAGAGCCTCTGCCTCTTTTTTATTCTTCGCTCCGATATCGATGAACATATTGTCCATGCGTGGCGGCTTTGGTGTCTCGTGCTTTGTCTCGACACCGATAATACCGAGTGTTCCATTTTCAAATATGACGCGCTCATACAAAATTCTTTCTGTAAATATACCTCCAACATTGGTAAATCGTAAAAAGCCGTTTTTATCAATATGCGTTATAATAAGACCTATCTCGTCCATATGGGCACAGAGCATAATCTTGTCTCCTTGACCATGCTTTGGCGGTTTATTCGCTATGAGATTACCGAGACGGTCAACCTCAATTCTTTTACAGTATCGTCTGATTTCTGATCTGATAGTCTGTCTTACCACATCTTCCCGGCCAGCCGGTCCATGGATATTGCAGAGTTTCTTTATTAGCTCCATAAGGTCTTCTCCCTCAATATTCTTGGAATACTTTTAGAGAGTAATTGAATCCCTGCCTCGATGTCCTTTTTTGAGGCGATTGATAAAGGTGAATGAATATACCGTGCTGGAGTCTGAACAACTGCTGCTCGCACCCCTTGTCTCGAGGTGTGTATTGCACCAGCATCAGTGCCGCCGATCATCGGTCTCTTGAACTGATAAGGAATATTGTTTTTCTGGGCAGTCTCCTCTAAAAGGGATACAAGCCTCCGATCACATATGAGCGAGCGATCAGCGATTGAGATAACTGTTCCCTTGCCAATTTCAGGATAGAGAGGAGCATCTGTTTCAGCTGGCCATTCTCCTGATGCAGTCGTGTCAATAGCTATGGCGAGATGAGGATTGACCCTATATCCAACAATCTTTGCTCCCCTGAGTCCTGCCTCTTCTTGTACAGTAAATGCACCGTATATTGGTAGATCGGTATTTCTGATCAACTCGATAAGCATGTAACACCCAATGCGGTTATCAAATGCCTTTCCATAAATACTATCGCCAAGCTCGCTAAATTGTGTAGCAAATGTGCCAAGCTCGCCAATCTCAACGAGTTTTTGCGCCTCTTCTTTTGAGGACACGCCGATGTCAATGAAGAGATTCTTCGTTTCTGGGAGCTTCTTCATCTCATCCTCTTTTGCCTGATGCACAGGTTTATGACCAATCACACCGGGTATCTCTTTCTTGCCAACCACGACCCTCTTTGCAAGGAGCACATGGGGGATGATTCCGATGGTCTTAAATCTGAGTAATCCATTCTTATCAATGCCTGTAACAATAAAACCAACCTCGTCCATGTGGGCTGCAAGCAATATCCTTGGTGTCCATTCGCGACCCTTCCTGATAATGAGATTACCGTATGGATCTTCAAAGCTCTGGCTCACATCATGTCGAATAACACCCTTAATGAATTCTCTTATCGCGCGCTCTCCACCACTGACGCCACAGAGTTCACTCAACTCCTTGAGCATAGGCAGATTATACCTAATACGACCCTATTGTCAACCTAGGAGAGAAGGCACATAGACGATGTTGGTGTAGCTTCATCAGCCCAGATATGATAATGGTATCTTATTGACTTTCAAGCTGGTGTCGGATATATTTAAGAAGCGGTATATGATTGCTGTATTTATTCTCTCTTACCTTTTTACTTATATCTACGAAGACATGGACAGTCTCATAGTCATTGATGACAGTCTCCTCATCTGCGGTAGTCATCACTACACCATCAAGATAGACATCAGCAAGAGTACACTCACCGTTCGTCAGTGGGACGCCACAGACTCGACCGGCTGGCTCTTTTTGGATGCACCTCATATATATATGCACGACTCTTCACAGATTGATGGCTCAGACTCAGGGTATCGCGGTGGTACAGTTCCTCATCCAGATGGCTTTGGACCAGGATATGGTGAAAGTGGTGGAGGAAATGGCGGTGGTGGCGGCGGCGCTGGCTATGGTGGTAACGGTGGTCAAGGCGGCGATGACTATCCGGGAAGCGGCGGCAGTGCCTATGGCGGCGATTCGGACACCACAGTAGACATGGGCTCTGGTGGTGGTGCAGGCCGTCTGAGCGTGGTGGATGGCCATGGTGGAAATGGCGGCGCAGAGGTCTATCTCCGTGGACAGAAGATTGTCATTGATTCCTCATATATTCACACAAATGGTCAGGCAGGTCTGGATGGTTCTCTCGAGGCCGGCGGTGGCGGTTCTGGTGGTAGTATCATGGTCAGGGCAGACAGTGTCTTAATTCACGGATCACGGCTATACGCAAATGGAGGAAGGGGTGGTGATGCATCATTTGGAGGAGGTGGTGGTGCAGGTGGTGGTCGCATAAAGCTCTTCTACTCCCTGTATCTTGACACCTCAGCGATAGATCTCTCTGTCGTAGAAGGAGCTGCAGGCACTGGAAGCTATGGTGAACCTGAACCTGGCACACCTGGTTCTACTTATACTGGATTGATTGTCGGGATTACAGAGGCAGCAATAAGAAAGCATGGCACAATAATCAATGCAAATCCGGTGAAAGATGGATTTACAATAACCCTTGAACAGGTTCCAGCTCTTCTAAAATTGTACGATATTTCAGGAAGAGTCGTCAAGGTGCTGTGGATAACGAATATGACAGAATATATCAGCCTGGACGATATAAGACAGGGTGTCTACTTTGTGAGGTTGGACAAAGACAACAGACAGATTGGCAAGGTTGTCCTGCTCAGGTAGAACTAGGTATGCTCACCATCAAATGTGTAAGATGTCGGAGTAAAATCTTTCGGTATCTAAAGGTTGGAAAAGGAAAGGTATTACACTGCTGGAAAGACAGAATCATTAAGGATTTCAGCACTCATGATGGTAACAAGGTAATCTGTCAATGTGGTAATCTCATCGGTATTGACCAGGGCAAATGGATCAAAATGCGCCAAAAATCATTTACTTACACAGGCACAAAGACTCATAAGTGATTCGATGTACAATTGTACAGATATCGAATTGTCCGATGCTCTTCTATTCTCCACTTGCATTTTTCGGAAATTTGGATATAATTCTTTCATTAAATATAATACGCTCATTATCATTTGATTCTGAGACTTTGTGTCTAATGAACAACCAGCAATTAAGGAGGTTACAAAGATGGACGAGAAGACAAAAGATTTTTTAAAACAACGATTAGGAGAGCAAGGATATAACAAGCTCGCGAGAATCAATAATCCTGGTCTTCATCAATTTATCGCAAAGTATGTTGAGCATTGCAATCCAGCCAAGGTTTTTATCTGTACCGATGATCCTGCAGACATCAGGTATGTAAGAGAAGCAGCAATTAGAAACGGTGAGGAGAGTCCACTGGCCACGGAAGGTCATACAATCCATTTTGACAACTACCATGACCAGGCGCGGGACAAAGAGCATACGCTCATACTTATGCCTAAGGGTGTAGACTTGGGTGCAACTATTAAGACCGGTGATAGAGATACCTGTCTCGTGGAAATCCATGAAATCATGAAGGATATTATGAAAGGCAAAGAGCTGTATGTACGATTCTTCTGTCTCGGTCCGACAAATTCTGAGTTTTCACAACCGGTAATACAGCTCACTGATTCTGCCTATGTTGCCCACAGCGAGGACATTCTGTATCGATTGGGATTTGACGAATTTGTGCGACAGGGACCAAACGCACGATTTTTCAAGATAGTACATTCTGCAGGTGAACTTGATGAAAGAAAAACGAGCAAGAACCTTGACAAGCGGCGTGTGTACATAGATCTCCAGGATAGTATTGTGTACAGTGCAAATACGCAATATGGTGGAAATACCATCGGATTAAAAAAACTCTCCATGCGTCTTGCCATAGATCGTGGTTCCAAGGAAGGATGGTTGACAGAACACATGCTCGTCATGGGAGTGCATGGTCCAAAGGGCAGAGTGACATATATCACGGGTGCATTTCCATCACTCTGCGGTAAGACATCGACTGCGATGCTTGATAACGAAACGATTGTTGGTGATGACATCGCGTATCTCAGAAAGAAAGATGGCGAAGTCCGTGCAGTGAATGTAGAAAAAGGAATGTTCGGCATCATCATGGGCATCAATTCTGAGGATGACCCTATTCAGTGGAAGGCGCTTCATACACCCCATGAAATCATCTTTTCTAATGTGCTTGTCACGCCAGAAAAGGGTGTCCACTGGATTGGTAAAGATGGCGATGTGCCTCCAAAGGGACACAACCACTCAGGCGAATGGTACAAAGGCAAGAAAGATGACGCTGGCAATGAGATACCGCCTTCGCACCCCAATGCCCGTTTCACACTCTCACTCGAAAATCTTGAAAACCTCGATGCAGCGCTCCATGATCCAAAAGGCGTCGTGGTCGGCGCTATGGTCTATGGCGGCAGAGATTCTGATACATGGGTGCCAGTGGAAGAATCACTGGACTGGAAACATGGCATCATCATAAAAGGTGCCTCACTCGAATCTGAGACGACCGCAGCAACACTCGGCAAGGCAGGTGTGAGAAAATTCAATCTTATGTCAAATCTGGACTTCCTTTCCATACCAGTCGGCAGCTATATCCAGAACAATCTTGACTTTGCCAAAGGACTGAAAAAAACACCACTCATCTTCTCAGTAAACTACTTTTTAAAGGACAAAGATGGCGAATTCCTCAATGCAAAGACTGATAAGAAGGTATGGTACAAGTGGATGGAATTGCGCATTCACGATGATGTTGATGCTATAGAGACACCGACTGGACGCATCCCTAGATACGAAGACCTGAAGCGAGTCTTCAAAGAGGTCTTGGATAAGGAGTACAGCATGGATGATTACAAAAAGCAGTTTATGGTTCGTATTCCTGAGAATCTGGCAAAGATCGATCGGATCAAGAAGATATATGAAACCCAGGTACACGATACACCTCAGGTTGTGTTTGACGCATTAGAAGCACAAAGACAGCGGCTCATCACAGCCCAAAAGAAGCACGGTGATTATATTACACCAGACAAACTCGTATAAGATGTAGTAGTATTAAAAAGGGGTCGGCATGCGCTGACCTCTTTTTGTTTGCGAATTACCAAGGTCATATTGACACACAAACAAAACATAGTATAATGACACAGCAATTACAGAGGAGGTTCTATTCATGAAAAAAAGGCATGTAGTCAAATTCTATGAAGAAAGAAGAAGATTAAACGAAATAGTAATGAAGTATAGCAGCGATAGGATAAAAAAATTTTACAGCTTGGATGCACACGTTTTTCAAAAAGGTGTTCTTTCCAGAAAGACAAAGGAATTAATGGGTCTGGTCGCATCACTGGTGCTCAGATGTGATGAATGCATTACCTATCATATTATGCAGTCCTACGATAACAACGTCACGACCGAAGAGCTCGAAGAGGCACTATCCATTGCACTCATCGTTGGGGGCTCGATCACGATCCCTCATATCAGAAAAGTCTTTGCACAATGGGATGGATTGCAGAGAAAGGAAAAGATATAATGAGGACATCACGATCTCGTTATAGTACCATAAAAGACTGGTACCACAGAAATGTATTATTACATGTTGTCGCAAGTTTTAGAAAGAGAGACTTTGCTGCAGCATATTTCCCTACGATTGATGCGCTCAATAGAAGCATTATAAAGACAATCCCAAAATCAGCATCTATCGACGTGCCCCGCTCACCAACAATCCGTGAACTCGGTATCATTGGAAAACTAAAGCAACGTGGAAATAGAGTATTGCAACATTGGCGAAGAGGTCTCACCGAGAAAATTGATAGAGCAGTGAGGCATGAGGAGACATGTGCTGATCACTATATCACAAGTGCCAATGCCATTACTATGGAAGGCGATATCATCAACACGGTTTTGGTAACCGTGTCGCGGGAATGATATACGGATCTCAAAATGTCTTCGTCGTGGTAGGCTATAACAAAGTCGTGCATTCAGTAGATGATGGTATAAGACGGAGTAAAGAGATTGCTGGAGTGATGAATGCAAAGCGAGTCGATGCCAAGACCCCCTGTGCCAAGACTGGCATCTGTATTGATTGTAACGCAAAGCACAGAATCTGTCGCGTCATCTCAATCATACAGTATGGACTGTGGCAGACTAATATCGAAGTATTCTTTGTCAACCAACCCCTTGGCTTTTGATGAAAGTTGGATTTCTTCAATTCAATCCAGTATTTGGAAAGAAGCATCAGAATTTTGAAACGGTAAGAGAACTCATCAAAAACAATCATGCTGATCTCATTACCCTCCCCGAATTGTTTAATACAGGATATACCTTCTTGAATAGAGAAGAATTGGCGCAACTTGCTGAACCAATTACCGGTGGTGAAACTGCAGATTTCATTTTCTCGCTCGCGCAGCAGATGAATTGCTGTCTTGCCTATGGTTTTGCAGAAAAGGAAGGCAGAACATTCTATAATTCCATGGCTCTTGTCTCTCCCCAAGGACTTATTGGTTTATACCGCAAGGCACATCTCTATTTTGAAGAAAAGAAATTGTTCCAGCCTGGTAACACCGGTTTTAAGGTCTTCGAATACAAAGAGGTAAAACTAGGAATGCTGGTGTGCTATGATTGGATCTATCCTGAGGCAATGCGTACCCTTGCTGTCAAAGGCGCACAGATCATACTTCATGCAGCAAACCTTGTGATGTCGTACTGTCCTGATGCAATGATTACACGTGCACTCGAAAATCGTGTCTTTGTCATAACCGCTGACCGCATCGGTGCAGAAAGGAGAGGCGGCAAAGAATACACCTTCATTGGAAAGAGTCAGATCGTTTCACCCGATGGAGAGATTATCGTCAGCGTCAAAGACGAAGTGTGTGTGAAAACCGTCGATATCGATCCTTCTGCAGCATTGAATAAAGAAGTCAATGAATTCAACGATATAATGAGGGATCGGAGGGATGATCTTTATTTCAAATAAAGGGGACAGGCACCTAATACAGTTTAATGTATGGAAGGATTTTTATGAAAAGTTTGTCACCAATGCCCTTGACTTTTTTCACATCTTCCAGCTTTTTGAATTCACCGTTTATCTCTCTATATTCAACGATTCTCTGAGCTATCGATGGTCCTATACCAGGGAGATTCACGAGTTCGCTTACAGCGGCTTTATTTAATGAGATCTGAATCCTAATTTCTTCAACCAAGAAAGTGTAATTGTGTTTCATATGTTCTCTTCTTATGTAGTTTACCATATTTAAAGAGATAAGTATGCAAATCAATATTGTTAAGATGATGAGTTCTTTTTTGCTCATAATATTAATTTTTGGCAGTGTGATTCAAATCCGCCAAATATTTGATAACTTTAATAGATATACCTAGGATATACAATATGTAAAAGAAATTTATGCATCAAATCGATGCTTTCCTTACTACACTTATCAATAGTGTCTTCACCAGAATCCCAATAGGGATAATCAAAATCAATCACGTTAATAGCTCTGATACCATATTTAATAAGAGAAATATGATCATCGCTTATGTAGTATTTGACGGCTGGAATAAAGACTGCTGGCGCGATCTCTATCCCAATGTTCCAGATAGAATCGACTAGTTCTGGAAAAAATTTAGCCGAATTCCCTTCCTGGAAAATCTGTAAGTCTCTGTCACCCACCATATCGATAACGAGAACAAAAGAATATTGATCAATACATGTAGAAGCAAAATGCTGCGAACCTAAGAGCTCAGCGTCGCCGACATCTTCGCCATCAAAAAACAGAAGGTCAACAGCCATCTCCGGAGCATTCTTTTCGAGGGTATCAGCAATACTCAGCAGCAAGGACACGCCTGAGCCACCATCGTTTGCACCTGGACAACCAATGTCAGAATCCCAATGCGCAGCTAATCCAATCCTCAAGCCCGCACCGGGAAATCTTTTACAAATGTTATAATACCATACACCCATTACATTGAACGAATCTATTTTAGGATTATTGAGAGCTTCTATGATAAAATCGCGCGCCTCTTTATGCCCAGGAGTGCCAGGAACCCGCTCACCGATTCTTGAGAACTCCACCAAATAATCATATGGACTTTTCGCCCACATCAGTGAATACGGCGTGAGCGCTAAACATATAAGCAAAATAAAGTGAAAGTATAACTTGCGGAATTCGAATTTAAATTTTAGAACTGAATATTTGTCCATATATTGAGACCTACGCGCCGGGTGTCTTGAGCACTATTCTTGTCACTATTTTGAGAATAGTCGAGGTTTGCACCACCTGTTATGCTCGAAGAAAAATTATATGACAGACCAAGATTTGCAGCAATGGTACTGGCATCACTCGCAGGTCGATCGAGATTCGTAAAGTAATTTGTGCTTCGGCTGTACCTAAACCCGAGATTAAAGGTGAGGTTTGATCTGAACTTCAGTCCTTTCAGAAATGGCAAACCTAATCCACCTGGCGCACTGAATGTATAACCAAAATTCGCTGAACCTGCCCAGTTGAGCATTTGTGAAGGCACTGGTGTCACGCCAGAATAGTTCATCGCATCTGTTATAGAATATGTGAAATCGAATGTCGTTGACATACCATTATTCCACGTCGATTGCCAGCTCAGCAAAGGGCTGAGATTGACACCTTTAGAATCTGAAATCAAAGAATCATTCTCATCGTATCGCCTTTCAATAGCCTGATTCAATCCGGTGCTAATTGACGAAGAACGAATCCATTTCTTGAGGAAGGGCAGCGATTCAAGCCTCAGTATATCCACATTGAGATTAGGATATTTGATTGAAACTGTTCTGAATTCATCACCACCGTAACTGAAGGTCCTGTTGATTGTATTATCATATCCTCCCTTTACATTGATAAACTTAAAGGTCATCCCAGACCTTATGTCATAGTAATCGGTCACGCCCCTCCCTGGATAGCTGCCTTCGGCAACATCATCACTCGGTATTGAATCCACTAATCCCCATTGATACTGAGCTTCAGGACGTACCTTAATATTGAGATAATTCGAATTACGCTGTCGTCTAAAATTGAATGTCGGATTGTGGATGTGATTCACAAAGGCTTCTATTTGCTTTGCAATCCATGCAGGAGAGCCTGTTGCATGTAAGGAATCTCTTGTTTCATCCCTCAGTCTTGTGAGGAAACCAAAAATACGTTGCACGTCAACCGTGGTTTCAATCGTGTAAGTTCCAGAATTGTTAACATTACGAAGATCTTCATCCTGTCTGATCTCAAAAGTATGGTCTTCATGGTAAGAGGAATTAAAGGTAAGCCGTGATGAAATTATCTTGAAATCAGGTGACAAAGATGCGTTTAGCGTCTGATCCCTCCCGACCTCTTCACCGTATCTTCCTCTTGTTCCAACTGAGTCGCGTAACTGAGAAAAATTATAACTCGCACTCAGCACTGAAAACGACGCATAAGAGACCGCAATAGAGGGCTCTAATGTCTTTTTCTCTTGTACACCATAATCAGAGAGTTTAAAGGTAGAATCCATATCTGTGCGGTAGTACGCTCGAACTTTGTTGTCAGTATAGAGGGCATTTAAACTGATGGATTGGGGAAGTAACGAGAATATCTGATTGAGAATTCTAAAGTCAAGTTTAGGATTCAGTGTGTACGCTGCACGATAGCTTTTGAGGTCGGACGTGTCAGCATTTAAAGTTGAGCGAAGATAAGATTGCGAACGCTCGTGACTCAGGGATAATCTATCTATAGTATTACGTAAAAGCCAATTCCCCGAATGGGATTTTGAAAAACTAATCGAGTATGATTTTAATGTCTGTCTTGATTGCTGCTCTTTACGTTCTTCGCCAGTAATTTCAAGATCATCTGAAAAGTATGAAAATCGAGGGTCGGTAACTGAATTGCTGTAATTCAATGCCAGTGGTATGTTAAAACCCCACTCCGCAGGCAAAAACTTGCTTAATCCAATAGTTGAACCTATAGAATATCGCCTATACGCACTGTTGGTCGAAATATCCTTGGATTCAGATAGCCTCTTGAACCGACCATTTGATTCATTGTATGCAAAAGATACTGAAGCTAAGTCAGCAAAACTGATTGTGCCATTTCCTCTGAAGATTCTGCCAACTTCTTTCTTTGGTGCGATAAGTCGAATATCATTAAACCATATCGTGTCAGATAGTGCAGTAGCAGACGGATTTGTTATTCTTATTTCAAAAAATTGATTTTTTGAAAAAGAAGGATTACCAACAACTGTATATAGAGAATCACTGACAGTATCACTCGCAGTAGTCTTTTCTCTTTTTAAATCAAGAAATCTTTGCATTCCAATACTATAGAGGCGGTAATCATTATAACCCTTTATGCCCCTGTCATAATCAGTGGTATATTCATAGTAGTTCAAACTGTCGCTGCCAATTCTGATTGAAATCAAGAAATCATGGCTCACAACAGTGTCATTCAGGGCACTCAAAAGATAAAATGTGAGGGTATCATATGCTCGATAATCTTCATTATCATCGGTTCGCCGGAGTGCAATACAAGTATGTCCCTGTCGGATATTTCCAAGTCTAAACTCTAGACCTCCTTCTGTCTTGATCCGCCCAAATTCATCTTTTTCTAATGGATATGGAGGTCTATAATAGGGATGCGTTTTAGTATTAACAGGAGTGAGAGTGAAGATTTCATTTGGGTATGGCGGCAACTTATCCGATGCTATACCATAGTTCTTCCATCGGCTTCCTGTAGCACTTAATTTATAGATGAACAGCGTCTCCGCACTCGCAAAACGGTCAAACCAGATACGCACATATCGAATATTGCGCCAATCGGGTTGACCGATAACAGTATCCCAATTCGCCGAATCCTTAATCGCAATACGGAATAGTTTCCAACCCTCCCTTAAACCAGTTGTATCATATTGTGTAGTGTCATCTAAATCTACCGAATAGCTGTAGTATTTATTTTGAGAATTCAAAACGCCATTTCGGTCGAGGTCTTCAGTATCCCAGAGCCTATTCATTTCGGTGCCATCAATCGCTCCGGTATAGCCGTCCTCATCATAATCATCATTACCGTCATCTCCTGGTATGTGACTCCCATCATCACCAAAGAGTGTATCCAATCCAGTATCCTCGTCCTGCTGTGTCCAGACAAAATCCCTGTTCTTATCTTCATCTTCCCTTGTGCCGATCCCGACAAACGTTCCTTCACCGTTACGTCGTAACTGATCCTCGCTTATCTCCTGTGCAAAGTCGACATGGATCCTACCCCTTTTTCCTTTAATCATCAATTCCAGGTTTTCGACCTCATCGAAATTTTCGCTATAGATATATTGGGTTAAGCCGCCAAAAGAAAGCACATTTCCAAGGTCAGGGTTAAATACCACCTTGAGTACATCGGCAATTTCATTTTCGTCTTCTGGATCTTCATATATATCGCTTGCCTGGAGACGATCTTCGTCACGCGGATTGTACCAGATGATACGCTGGCTAACGAAATTGTTTAAATCTCTCCCCACTGGTTGCGAACATAACACCCACGATGTCTTAGCAATAGAGAAGTCATTACTTACGATGGTTGCCGATTCCAAATCATCCACGTATACCTCGCCCCGTGCATTCAGATCAGAAAACGAGTATGCTCCCTCAAAGTTGACATTCAACTTAGACTGGGCCTCAGTCTCTATCAGCGGAAGGCCATCGACCAATTTTGTGAGGAACGGTAACTCCTGGGGATATGCAAAATCAACTTCCCAGATCATCCTGTTGAATGGCTCTTCACGCAGTCGAATACGTTCGGCAGGATACGACTCAGTCCGATAAAAGAATGAAGAACCAAGAGAAGCTTCACCGAATGGCCTCATACTACCCCGAATACCGAGGAGTGATTTTTCAGCAGCTGAAAAGAAGGGCGCATATTCAACCTTAATTCGAACCTTCTGACCAGGCAGGATAGGTTTTTTAAATTCAAGTACCCCTTGGTCATAATCCACATGATAATCCTGTATTGAATCTTGTTCCAAATCATCAATAAATACCCAGACTTGTTCAACATTTTCCGGGAGTGTATAGACTGGTTTTGCCTCCATTGTTTTCACATAGATGTAGTATTTGCCAAAACCAACTTCCTGCGGATTTGTATAGATTAGTGGTTGAGGTTCGTCGAGCACGTCACTGGCAAATGGTTCGGGATCAGGGAATATGAGAAGTCCGCGATCTTCCAAAAAGACTCTATTGTAATCGACCATTCCGTCCTCAGGTGACGTGTCAAGACCGAGAAGTGCAATAAAGGGAACACCATCCTGTCTATCTGTAGGCTCACCAGATGTTATGGAGTATATGCGTAATGAATCAAGTCGTGAACCAGGGGTCACAACTTGATAGTAGTTTCTCAGTTCATAGTCCCAGGTGACCGATAAGGTATCATACTCATCTCGTGGACAGATGAGTTTAAGTTGTATTGAATCAACTAAAGTATCTGTCCCGAAAATCTCACCCACTTGGAATGTATCGCCATTGACGAGTTTTTGGTAGCGCACACCGAGCGCATAGTACTGTGGAAGACCAGAGTTGAGTTCAATGATATTTGATTCACTGAGAAATCGATAGTCGTCATTTTCTGTCTTAAGAGTAAAATAACCTCTCGCAAAATCTTCTACGTCATCTGGTGCGTTATCATCATTGGTATCAACATATGCCGTGCCGTAATAGTTCACACCTATGTTGTTATTGCTGGATTCATTATCATCAACATAGACCTCGAGTTTGATAATCCTATCATTTGTTCCCAATCTGAAGAATCGGCGACGTTGATAATAGCGCGCCCAGATTGTATCATACTGTGCTTGGGCTGAACCCGTAATTTCTATTTCGTCTGTCTGTGTCTGTTCGCGTGAGGCTATGGTAACGAGGTCAAGAGGGCCCAATTTTGCAGTCGCCTTTATCCCGAACAAACCGCGATGTGACGGAATATCACCCGTATACGTTGTCGCTGGAATTGAAAGTTGCGTATCACCACCCTCAACCTCTTGAATTATCTCATCCTCCCTACCCTGATAGGTAACGGTAATCTTGTTCTGCGTTTCATTGATCCTTTCTGAATTGTGATCGAGATATACACGCATCCTGTCACCGACCTGACCATCAAGATTAATCGCCATCTCCTGTTTCATCTCGAGCTCGGGAAGGAGTGAAGGTTTCGATTCACCGGGTAAATTCGATACAAATGTCTCACTTCCACCAAGCGTTATTTTAACATAACCACCCACATCAAGTTTACCGGTCTCACCCATAAAATCTCGAAATCCACCTTTTGGAAGAGGAACTTCAAATGTACCAAAGAGGCCTTTGCTCGCATAACCCCCTTGTTGTACCAAGTCCTTTTTCAACTCCTCCCGAAGTAGATCGAGATTGCGAACCATAATACCATCGGTGAGATGCTCACTTACACTCTTGATGCTATCGATGCCTACGAGTTCGCCTTGAAAATAACGCGCGTAGATCAAAAATCTGCCATCTGCATCTAGAAATATCTTTGTCTCATATGGGCTTACCAGCTGAGTAAAAATGATAATCGACAATACTAGATTCATAATAGGGAAAGCACTTTTTCGGCTATACCCTTTGCATTAAGGCCAGTGATTTCCAGCAAGATCTTTCTCGAGCCATGTTCAATAAATCTATCAGGTAAGCCGATACAATAGACCTTCACATGCTTATCAAATCTCGAACAGTGTTCCATAATCGCACTACCAAAGCCACCACAAAGTGTGTTTTCTTCTATGGTCACGATTTTGTCTACCTTTTTTGCAATGGTGTAGAGCATGTCGATATCCAGTGGTTTCACAAAACGTCCATTGATTAAGATTGGTTTTAGACCACGGGCTTGCAGTCGAGCAATACTCTTGACTGATTCTTCCACCATGGAACCGATCGCTATTATCGCAAGATCTTTACCATCCTCGAGCATCTCCCATCTACCTACAGGTATCTCTGCAGGGTCGTAATTCTTGATCACCCCACAAGGACCTCTAGGATAGCGAACAACAAAGGGACCATTTCGATGACGTATTGCTGTCTTCAAGAGAGCGATAAATTCCTCGCCATCTTTTGGCGCGCTCACAACGATGTTAGGAATACTACGAAAATAAGAGAGATCAAACGGTCCATGATGAGTCGGACCGTCTTGTCCAACAAGACCTGCCCTGTCTACGGCAAAAATGACTGGCAGGTTTTGAAGGGCAACATCATGAATAATCTGATCGTATGCGCGCTGCAAGAATGTTGAATAGATCGCACACACCGGAATATATCCCTCCATTGCTAGTGCTGCAGCCATGGTAACTGCATGCTGCTCGGTGATACCCACGTCGAAGAAGCGGTCGGGAATCTCTTCACTGAATTTTTTCAAACCGGTACCAAGACACATACCGGCAGTTATTGCTACAATCTTATTGTTCTCCTTAGCCAATCTTACCATTGTATCGCCGAAAACCGATGTCCAGCTCTGCTCATGAGATATCACATCTCCGGTTTCTATGCAATAGGGGCCTATACCGTGAAACGCTTCTGGATATTGTTCCGCCGTTTCAAAACCCTTGCCCTTCTTTGTTACGACATGAATGATCCGTGGACCTTTCATTTCCTTCATTCTGCTAAATGTATCGATCAACTCACCGAGTTTATGTCCATCGAGAGGCCCGATATACCTAAATCCTAATTCCTCAAAGATGACCGATGGTGCATATAAACCTTTTAAGCCTTCCTGAATCCGTTTTGCGAGATTCCTTCCACGGTCCCTAAAATAGGGAGGTAACCGACCCAGGAATATCCATAAATCGTCGCGAAAGCGGTTATACGTTCTCGTCGTAATTATCTTCGTTAAGTATTGAGAAAGTGCACCAACAGTCTCACCAATTGATCGCTCATTGTCATTTAATACGACAATAATATCTTTTTTCAAATGGCCAATATGATTCAATGCCTCAAATGCCATTCCTGCACCGAGCGCACCATCACCAATCACACTCACGATACTATAATTCTCACCCTGGAAATCACGTGCCAACGCGAAACCCTGAGCAGCAGAAAGTGAGGTCGAAGAGTGGCCTGTATTGAAAACATCGAATCTTGATTCTTCTCTTTTTGGAAAACCACTTATCCCCTTATAAGTCCTGAGTGAATGAAATTGTTCATACCGACCAGTAATCAGCTTCTGTGTATATGTCTGATGGCCGACATCCCAAATTATCTTGTCCTTTTCTGCGTCAAAGACTCTGTATAAGGCAATCGTCAGTTCAACTACGCCGAGTGAAGGTGCCACGTGTCCACCAGTCTTTGCGCATGTATTAACAATCACCTCTCTAATTTCTTGAGCCACGATACGCAATTCTTCGAGTGATAGTTTTTTGAGATCGTTTGGATTTTTTATCTTCTCAAGATACGACATGGCTTCACACAAATACAAAAATCAATCGGTTTGCTCTTTGAGAAAACATATCAATATGTTCGTTTCAGAATAAAATCTGTTACTTGATTCAATACATAAAACCGTTCGCCGAGCGCAGAAAACCTGTTCTTTGCCAAAGATGCATAACGTTCGGCTCGAAACCGGGCACCGCCTAAACCATAAATGGCAGGTGCCGTCAATTTCCCGACAGCCAAATCTTTGCCAGGGGTTTTCCCTAACTTCTCCTTTTCGCCTATGACATCGAGTAAGTCATCAGTATATTGGAACAACATACCCATGTAGATCCCCGCCTTGTGCAACTCGTCTTTGACTGTGTCAGAAGCACCTGCCATAATTGCCCCACAGGTAACAGAAACAGCGATGAACTTAGCAGTTTTGTTAACGTGAACTCTCCTCAGGGATGTTGGTGTAAGGGTTTGGTCCTTTTTTATATCAAGTACCTGACCATAAGCAATACCGTGAGGGCCGATTGCTTCGCTTACCTCTCTGATAACTGAATATTTTGCTTGTATAAGACCATTGCCCTGTGTGAATAATTCAAAAGCATAGGCACATAGACCGTCTCCAGAAAGAATCGCCATTGCCTCGCCGAATCGCTTATGTGCAGATGCCTTTCCCCTTCGGTAATCATCGTTGTCCATAGAAGGTAAATCATCGTGAATCAACGAATATGTGTGTATCAATTCAAGACCACAGGCGATTGGTAATATTATGTTCATATCCTTACCACCGCTTGCCTCGAAGCTCGCAATTGCGAGAATTGGTCTGATTCGCTTACCACCATCCACAGAATAGTACATTATTTCAAAGAGCGGATTTTTATTATCAAAATAGTGTCTAAGCGCGCTATCGATAAGTGTCTTTTTTTCCTTTAAATAACTAATAATATCCTTCATATCAATAATCGTTTAATAGTAATAGAAATGTACCTTTTGTCAATATGACGTATCTAATGAGTGTATTGTCCAATCCAGGTATCTGGGGCATCAAACATCTAAAATGTCGCTAACGACCTCCCTGTGCATAATTCATTATACTCAAAATTAATAATCTGTCAAGACGTCTCATTCTTAAATCAACACACCGTACACACAACTACAACAACAGCATGTTGTGTGATTGTTACAGATAGTCCGTCGTTTCTGATAAATAGATGAAATTTCAAATGAATATCTCTGTGCACTGAATGCAATTTCTTACTTTCGCACTTCATCTCAAATCGTTCTCGTATAGGACAGTGCCCAAAGGCAGAGAGTGTGACTCCATCATATATATTGACTCATGAGGTTCCCATATTATAATAATGAACGCGATGAAAGGTTACGATGATTTGGCAAAAATGGTAGAGGTAAAGATTACGCATTGCTTAGAGCAATTCCATAACAAAAAAACGTATTGGGCAATAATCGGCGTAGGAGTTGTCTTAAGGATCATCCAATATTTCTATAATCGATCTCTCACTGAAGGTGAAGCTGCTCTGGCATTAAATATCATTCAACGTTCATATGGTGAGTTACTCAAACCATTGGCTTATGTTCAGGCAGCACCGCTTGGGTTTCTAATGATTGAAAAATTTATGACTAATCTCTTCGGCTCCCATGAGTATGCCTTACGTCTCTTTCCGCTCATCGCTGGGATAGTTTCATTATTCTTATTTTTCGAGATCGCCAAGAAAACTATCAACGATAAGGCACTCCCTATCGCCCTTATCCTTTTTGCAGTGGGCGATCATCTAATCTATTTTGCATCAGAGGTCAAGCAGTATTCGAGCGATGTGGCCTTTGCGCTGCTTATACTCCTCCTTGCTGTCAATATTCTGGAGCACAAATATCGATACAAAGACATATTTTTGTTTGGATGTGCTAGTGCAATCTCGTTCTGGTTTTCGCACCCTGCTCTGTTCAGCTTTGGTGCTGCTATTGTAGTAATATGCTTTACCATACTACGGAACAGACAATGGAATATCTTATTATGGTTGTGCATAGCGCTTATCGTTGCCCTAACCAGTTTCATCATGAATTATTCTATCTCACTTGAGTCCTTAATAAGCAGTAACCTATTTGCAGCCTCTTGGCACAGTCGGTTTGAATCATTTCCACAAGTTCCTTTGGATCCGCAATGGTTAGGGTATGTTCTTCTCAGATTATTTAAATTCCCAGTCGGATTATCACTATATGAATTATTCTTGGCAGTATTTTCATTTCTTGCCGGCTGTGCTTTATTTTTCTATAGAAGAAAAAGAATTCTCTTGTTACTATTATTACCTATTGTGTTCACTCTTATTGCGGCTGAGTTCAAAAAATATCCCTTTGAGGGAAGATTGGTGCTCTTCATGGCACCTCTTATTATACTTATTATTGCAGAGGGCATAAGCTATATTCAGAGAAAAGCGGCCTTGGGCTCACCTCTTGTAGGAATTGTCCTCGTCTTTTTACTCATCTTCGAACCTGTAGTACGTGCGGGGTACCACCTCATAGTGCCGCGCGCTCCAGAGGAATTAAGGACAGTCATGGAATATACGAATACACATTATAGAGACGGAGATGTGATATACCTGTACTACGCATCACTCAATGCCTTTCAATTCTATAAAGACAGGTTTCGCTTCTCTGACGACTACAGAGTAGGGGTCGATGCACGATCTGACTGGACTCAATATGATCGAGATCTAAGGCAACTTGTTGGAGAAGAGAGAGTCTGGATAATGTTTTCTCATGTCGCAACCTGGTACGGCGTTGATGAAGATAAGCTCTTTCTGTCATATTTGGAAAGAATTGGTCATCAAAAGGATGCCTTTAAGGCTTCAGGAGCATCCG
>Ga0209636_10001589_pt1 | contig 23028 bp, 25 predicted proteins | sample DeeMarSWOR152_54_FD_187464 | JGI IMG/M metagenome (GOLD analysis project Ga0209636, IMG submission 187464) | Marine sediment microbial communities from White Oak River estuary, North Carolina - WOR-1-52-54 (SPAdes) (version 2) | ecosystem: Environmental > Aquatic > Marine > Intertidal zone >...
CTTCGATTCTAATCTCGTAATCGGAAAATTGATTAGGAAAGGTTTCAATAGGAGGAAGCTTCTCTTTAAGTCCAGCTTTCGCTTCTTTTTCGGTGTACCGGGAGCTTCCTCTCTTTGTATTCTTGTCTTTTGCCATTTCCTCGAAGTATATAACATCTCAGCACCGATGGCAATTGGCTATATGTGTGTGTAAAGCGGGAATCACATTTAAAGCGAAGAATTTAAAAAATTTTCGCTTGACAAACAGACCAGCATGCTTTATATTATTAATGAAAATGATTTTCATTATCATTAAGAAGGTTCAAAATGCCCGGGCCACGTAAATGGAGACACAGATACCGTCGATATTTTGATCGTTGGACTATTCCTCGTGAGGCCATCCTGGATCTCCTGAAGCGAACATCCCAGCACATGAGCGCCAAAGATGTCTATACAGCCTTATACAGGATGTATCCAGGAATCGGTTTAACGACTGTTTACCGAACTTTGGATCTGCTTGTCCGTATGGGACTTATCAACAAGTTCGCTTTTGGCGACGGCCAGAGTCGGTATGAGTTCAAGTCAGAAGATAAAAAGGGACATCATCATCATGTCATCTGTTCTGAATGCGGCAAAATCATCGATTACAGCGATTTTCTGGAAGATGAGCTAGAACTGGTGAGAAAGACCGAAAAACGCCTCTCAGAAAAATACAACTTCGAGGTTTTAGGACACAATATTGAATTTCATGGGCTTTGCGATAAATGCCGATGAAGGATATCAATGAATGATGGTGCCGGTAGATTAAATGAATAATTCAGTTAATGAAAGGAGGTGAAGAAGATGCCAAGAGGAGACAGAACAGGACCCTGGGGTGCAGGCCCGATGACAGGAAGAGGCAGAGGTTATTGCGCTGGATATCCAGGCCCGGGATTTATGTATCCAGGTCCGGGCTTTGGCTTCGGACGTGGTTTTGGACGAGGATTCGGAAGAGGCATGGGATATGGAAGAGGATTTGGTCGGGGCATGGGTTTTGGTAGAGGTATGGGTTTTGGCGGAGGCATGGGTTTTGGCGGAGGTCGAGGATGGAGAATGGGCGGCTTCGGACCCTATTTGGATTATCCGCCTATGATGCCTTATGACTATCCCCCAGCCTTCGGCTATCCCTACGGACCAGGATATGGGATAGACTATCCAGAGCCAGAACCTCCAAAGAGAGGTCCTCAAGGAAAAAAATGACATCTAGTCATCATCAAGAAAGGAGGTGAAGGAAATGCCGTTTGGAATGGGACGTGCAGGGTGGTATATGTGGCCCCACATGGCCTATTGGAGAATGTATGGGCCTCCATGGAGTTTTCCTCCATACTGGTCTTATTCTCCCTTTCCATCCCTAGAAGACGAAGAGCAGTTTTTAAAGGACCAAGCGAGCATCCTGGAAGATCAACTCGCTCAAATCAACAAACGTCTAGCAGAACTAAAAAAACAAGAAAAGGGAAAGAAATGAGAAACAGACACAGATGGATGTACCAGCTAACCGGCTTGCCTGGATGGATGCGATTTGGCTTCTCTCCAGGTTGGAGGGGAAGAAGTCCCTGGGGCTTGGGGCCTTGTGCCCATTACATGATGTATGGACAATGGCCCATGCCTCAAATGGACTATTGGTGGCAACATGGGTCTTATCCTACTGGTCCTCTACCAGGATTTCCTCGTCCCGGCTTCCCTTCCCCTTATGATCCCTGGGGAGCTTCTGAACTGACCCTGGAAGAGGAAATTGACATTCTCAATGCAGAGGCTGAAATGCTTGAGGATGAGCTTTATTCCACAGAACAGAGAATCAAAGAACTCGAAGGAGAAGACAAATGAAAATCATTATAACGGCATCTGAGCCAAACCTCACCAGCTCAGTAGATCCCAGATTTGGACGCAGTCCTTATTTTATACTTCTTGATGCAGACACAATGGAGTTCGAGGCTATCGAAAATCCCAACCTCTCTTCACCAAGTGGGGCAGGCATCCAATCTGCCCAGTTTGTGGCAAATAAAGGTGCCAAAGCTCTCCTTACCGGAAGCTGTGGGCCGAATGCTTACCAAACCCTAGAAGCTGCAGGAGTTGAAGTTTTTATTGGAGTTTCAGGCACGGTGAAAGAAGCAGCCCAAAAGTACAAAGAAGGACAGCTTCAATCCGCCGCAGAACCCAATGTTGCTGCCCATTTCGGTATGGGTATGGAGAGCGCTCCCCCGCCAGGGTTTGGTTTTAGCGCCGGGTTTGGCGGTGGAATGGGAAGAGGGATGGGTCGAGGCATGGGACGCGGCAGAGGTATGGGTGGAGGCATGGGCAGAGGTATGGGGCCTGGAATGGGCGTCAGTCCGCCGCCAACAGGGCCAGGATGGGCCTCTTCATCTCCCGAGCAAGAGCTTGAAAACCTCAAACAGCAAGCTGATTTCCTCAGACAACAGCTGGAGCAGATTGCAAAAAAAATCGAAGACTTGGAGAAAAAGAAAGCTTAGCCCCAAATCTAAACATTCCATTTAAGCAAGGAGTTGAACATGAAAGTAGCCATTTCTACAGATCAAGGGTATGTTTCCTCCCACTTTGGCCGATGCCCATCCTATACAATATTGGAGATAAAAGAAGGCCAGATACTGAAACAGGAAGAAATTCCAAACCCAGGCCATCAGCCTGGATTTCTGCCTCAATATCTCTCCGATATGGGTGTTAACTGCATCATTGCTGGAGGCATGGGACCCAGAGCCCAGGCCCTGTTTTTCCAGAAAAATATCGAAACCGTCATCGGGGTTCAAGGTCCTATAGATGAGGTCATCAAAAAGTTCATTAACCAGGAACTGGAGACAGGCGAAGATCTTTGTGATCACAGCCATGAGATGGGAAGACATGCAGACCATCACTTCCAGGCTGGACACCGCCATAGAGGTGAAGATATGACTCGCGGAGTTAAGCGAAAAATTTGCTTCACCTCCCAGGGGAAAGATTTACAAGCAGAATTGGATCCCAAATTCGGAAGAGCGCAATACTTCCTCATCATCGACCCCAGGACCTCACAAGTGGAAGTTGTCGAAAATCCTAACAGAGAAGCAGTCCAGGGGGCAGGCATCCTGACAGCACAGCTTATTTCCAGCAAAGATGTAGGCACTGTCGTCACAGGTCACTGCGGCCCCAATGCGCAAAGAGTTCTAGAATCTTCAGGTATCCGAGTGGTCGAAGAAGTTGCTGGAAAAATCAATGATATACTCGAAAAGCTCAAAACCGAGGTGAAATGATGTCAGCAAAAGAAGATAAAGCAGTCAGTGAAGATGAGATCAAAGTCTCTCTTGCACTGTCCCTGATGAAAAACCGGCTTCTTGTTTTTAGCGGCAAAGGGGGAGTTGGAAAGAGCACAGTTGCGGCAAATCTCGCATTGGCTCTTGCCCAAAAAGGCATGAAGATTGGATTGCTGGACATTGATATCCACGGCCCCAATCTGCCCAAAATGCTCGGTGTCGAGGATAAGAGACTTGATGTCTCTCCAGTGGGAATAAAGCCTGTAGAAGTAAAGAAGAATTTGAAACTGGTTTCTATGTCCTTTCTGCTCCAAGATCCCAACCTCCCTGTTATCTGGCGGGGCCCAATGAAGATGAAGGCTATTCAGCAGTTCCTGGGGGATGTCAAATGGGGTGAGCTGGATTGGCTCGTTATCGATTCCCCACCAGGAACAGGAGATGAACCTCTATCCGTGGCTCAACTTATACCTGCGACAGGAGCTGTTGTAGTCACCACTCCTCAAGAAGTTTCTCTGATGGACTCCAGGAAAGCTGTGGCTTTTGCCCGTAGGCTCAACTTGAATATCCTCGGAATCATCGAGAACATGAGCGGAATGGTCTGCCCCCATTGCGGCAAAAGAATAGATCTTTTCAAAGCAGGTGGAGGGCAAAGGTCTGCCCAAGAATTGGGGGTACCTTTCTTGGGAAAAATTCCGCTTGATCCTCAAATTGTCATCCTAGGAGATGAAGGAAAGGCTTTTATAGACGCCCAACCCCAATCCGAAGCAAGCCAGGCCTTCATGAGAGTTGTCGATAACATCATAAAAAATAATGCTGCGTCTTCATAAGGAGCCTTTTATGAAAAGAATCGGAATAATCATCTGTGGTCGCTATCAAGACTGCGGGGGTGGAAAATGTTTTCGAGCCCTCAAGGAGAGAGTGGGTGGTTTTTCCTCCTATACTGAAGAACAACAGGTGGAAATCGTCGGCTATTCTTACTGCGGAAGCTGCCCTGGAGGGAATATCGAATATGTCCCTGAAGAGATGAAAAAGAATGGCGCCGATGTTATCCATCTCGCTACAGGATTGGTCGTTGGGTATCCTCCCTGCCCACGTATCCGTCAGTTCAAGGAATTCATTGAGAATCACTTCGGATTGCAAGTCGTGATCGGAACTCACCCCATCCCGCTGAAATATCTTGAGGCCCATAATAAATTATCATTTTGGAAGAAGATGAACATGGAGGAGGTTGCAGGGGACTTGATGACAGAAGACAGAGACATCATGAAATCTTACAATTAAAAAAGGAGGCTAACATGCAAAGTGGAGGAAGAGGACAGGGTCAGGGTGGAGGACGAGGCCGGATGGGAGGCAGAGGAGCAGGGCCAGGAGGTTATTGTATCTGTCCATCCTGCGGCAAACGTGTCCCTCACCAAAGGGGAACTCCCTGTAACCAAAGATCCTGTCCACAGTGCGGAAAACAGATGACCAGGTCATAAAACTCATCATGCCCATATATGAATTCAAATGCCAGAAGTGTGGAACAGTTTTTGAAACATTTTTTCGGTCTTCATCTCAAAAGATCGATCTATCCTGTCCTTCTTGCCAAAGTGATGAACTCAAAAAGGTCTTTTCTACACCTTCTATGGTATCTTCAAAAAATCCATCAACAAAGGGTTTGACTTGCTGCGGGCGTCAAGAACGATGTGAGACACCTCCCTGTTCAGATGACAAAACCTGCACAAGAGACTAGGAAAAAAGATCATCATCCCATGATCATCTCTATCGCCAGCGGTAAAGGAGGAACAGGCAAGACCACTGTGGCCGTCAACCTCGCTCTTACCCTTAAGGATGTGCTCCCGGTTCAGTTTTTGGACTGCGACGTGGAAGAGCCCAATGCCCATTTTTTTCTCAAACCTCACATTGTCCAAAACCAAACCGTGTATCTTCCTGTGCCAGAGATACGGGAAGACAGATGCACCTATTGTGGAAAATGTGCCGAAGTCTGTGCCTATAATGCCCTGGCTGTTCTCAAAGATACCGTGCTCGTTTTTCCAGAGCTATGCCACGGCTGTGGGGGATGCAGCCTTCTGTGTCCAGAAAATGCCATACAAGAGAAGGGACACAGAATTGGAATTATTGAATCAGGTTCAGCCGACTCGATCCCCTTTGCTCATGGGAAACTTGACATAGGCCAGGCTATGTCTCCCCCACTTATCCGAGCAGTGAAGAAAACCTTAAAGCCTGACCATACGGTTATCATCGACGCTCCAGCCGGAACGTCCTGTCCTGTTGTGGAATCCGTCAAGGGAAGCATGTTCTCACTCCTGGTAACAGAACCCACGCCCTTTGGTCTTAATGATCTTCAGATTACTGTTGAAACATTGAAGGAATTGGATATCCCCCTTGGGATCATCATCAATCGCTCTGATGGGAAAGACAAACTCATTAGGGATTATTGTCAAAAGGAAAACGTTCCTGTTTTGATGACTATACCTTTGGATCGCGCTATCGCCGTGGCTTATTCTGAAGGAAAAACAATTCTTGCCACTCAACCGGTCTACAAAGAAAAATTCCTCAACCTGTTTGAAGAGATCCAAAGTTTAATCAAATGAAACAGTTAGTTATTATCAGCGGAAAAGGTGGGACAGGAAAAACCCTCCTGTCAGCCTGCTTTGCCGTTCTTGTGGAAAACAAAGTCATGGCTGACTGCGATGTGGACGCGGCCAATCTCCATCTTCTCCTCCACCCAGAAATACAGGAAACGCATTCATTCTTCGGGTTGGACAAGGCCAAGATTGATCCTGAAAAGTGCACGGCATGTGGGGAATGTGTACATGTCTGTCGGTTCGATGCCATCAGTGAAATACAAGAGGGAAAATATCTGGTCGATCGAGTTTCCTGTGAAGGCTGCACAGTCTGCTCTTTGATCTGCCCCGCAGAAGCGATCCAGATGGGAAAGACTAAAGCAGGGGAATGGTATATGTCTCAAACCTCTTATGGGTCGTTTGTTCACGCCAAACTCGGAATCGGGGAGGAAAATTCGGGCAAGTTGGTGACAGAAGTCAGGAAAAATGCAAAAGAGTTGGCCGAAAAAAACGGTATGGATCTGGTCATCTTAGATGGCCCGCCTGGTACAGGCTGCCCTGTTATCGCCTCCCTTTCCGGTGCGGACTTAGCCCTAGTCGTCACAGAACCAACCCCTTCTGGCATTCATGACATGAAACGTGTTATTCAGGTGGCTCGTCACTTTGGGATCAAAACAGCCTGCTGCATCAACAAGTACGACATAAATGTTTCCAACACCGGTCAAATTCAAGAATGGTGCGAAAAAAAATCTATCCCCCTTTTGGGGAAAATTCCTTACGACGAATCCGTCACCGCTTCTCTAATGCAAGGAGTCCCCTTTGTCGAACATACCAATAATTCTACGGCAACCGCTATAAAAAATTTATGTGAAAAATTAATAAACTTCCTATAGAGAAAGGAGAGACGCATGAAAAAAGCCGATTGGCAATATCTAGTGGATACGCTTCTTTTTATATGTATTGTTGGGATCGCTCTTATCGGAATCCTCCTTGCTTTCTTCATACCTAAGGGGCCTTCTGCCCTGGAGAGTTCCAAGTATTTCCTCAATCTTCACCGCCACCAATGGGGAAACATACATCTTTATCTGTCTCTAACTTTTATATTTCTGGTCATCATCCATCTTACTCTGGATTGGAAGTGGATAAAAACCATGGCAGGAAAGATTTTCAAAAAAAGATGGAAGGCAACTCTCATTTCCACAGCCCTGGTTTCAATTTTTGTGATCTTCCTCTTCTGGCTCTTCTACCCCAAAGAACCCGGTGCCTACGAAGATCATGGAGTTAGAGCAGGTCGAAAAGAAGGCAGGCCCTATGCCCAAGAAACCAGCGCTTCTCATAGAGAAGCCCTCGGAGCACAAGATCAAAGGACCATCACGATCACTGGTAAAATGACGCTTCTTGACCTGGAGAAAACTACTCGTATCCCTATCTCACAAATAGCAGAAGCTTTGAGGCTTCCCTCAAACGTATCTGAAAAGGAAACATTGGGAAGGCTGGGAAAAAAGTATGGATTTACCATGATAGAATTGAGAGACGTCCTGACCATACCTCTGAATGAGGAACAGGGGGCCTATCAGAAGGAAATCGAAGATGATAGTCAACTTCCAAAGGAACCCGCATCTCAACCGACTCAGGGGCGGATGGAGGGAAATCAATCAGGGATCCTGATCACAGGACAGATGAGTCTCTGCGAGATCGAGAAACGATCCGGTGTTCCTGCCCAAAAGATCATTGAAAAACTAGGGCTCCCTCAAAATGTGTCTCGCCAGGAAAATATCGGACGGTTGAGAAGAAGATACCGTTTCACTCTGCAAGATGTGAGGGATATCGTGGCTTCTTTGATGAAAAAGAATTGAAGGAGAAGACAAGATGATAAATAAAGAACTTCGTGATTCTCCCCTTCTAAACCACCCTTGGACCATTTTGCCCGAAGGGATACGCCAGACCCTCTCTTCTGAACCAATCATTCCTGCCATTGCCGCCAAAGCAAAGTCTATTGTCCAAGGGAATCCCAGCTTTATACGCAGCGACCAGGGGCAAATCATCGGCATTTTCCCTGAAAAAGAAATCTATTACGGACCCTCTTCTGGTTTAGAGGAACTGCGAGACTTGGTGGGCCGTTTCTGGACTCATGCCTACAATCTGAGAGGAAAGCCCGGGATTCCGGCCCAAGGTCTGGACAAAAAAAATGTGGCTATTGTCTCAGGAGCTACAGAAGGGCTGTCCATAGTCATGCATCTTATCGCTTACCAACAAAACGTGGGACTCATGCCTCTGTATTGGAGCAACTATATGGGCGTCATAAGGAATGCTGGAGGAAATCCTGTCGTGATTGACTTCTTTGGCAAAGACTACAACGTTGATTTTGATCACACAAAGCGCACCATCGAGGAAAAAAACATAACATCTCTTCTCCTCAACTTTCCCAACAATCCTTCTGGGGACGTCCTCTCTGAGGAGGAGTTGACACAGTTGGCCGAACTCGCCAGAGAAAAAAATCTCATCATCATCTCTGACGAAGTCTACAACTACATACGCTATAAGGGAGAGCCTCAATCCATGCTCTCTTTCGCCCCCGAGAGAACGGTTGTGGTCAGCTCTGCTTCCAAAGAATATTTGATACCTGGGGCAAGAGTTGGCTATGTGATTTCTGCCGAAGAGACATTTACCAATGATTGGATGCCTAAAATGATCCGCTCTTTCTCATCCTCTCCAAATGTCTTAGGACAGAAGATTTTGGTCGATTTCCTTAAAAACGAGGTGGAAGATTTTGAAAACGGCCAACAACCACGGCTCATCACGGAAATAAAAAAGGAACTCAAAGCCCGCTGCGAACTCATCCTGTCTGTTCTTAGGGAGAAGGGATTTTCCCTCGCTGGAAGGGATAAGGATTTTCCCTCAGGTGCAATCAGTGTTTTGGTCAGACTTCCTGATGATATCGAAGTCGACGATAAAGCTTTCATCCAAAAAGCTATGGATCTCGAAAAATTCAGCGCTGTGCCAGCATCGGTGTTTGGCGCAACCCGATGCATCAGAATAGGCTATGCAGGCATGACCCAAGAAACGATTAGAAGGTTCGCCCATAATCTTCAGGCTGTTTTGGACCACTTCCGGAGCTGATGCTGGAATCAACTTACCTGACTTCAAAAGAAATTGTCATGTAAATAAGTATACTCATTTCTTCGGAATAAATTTATAAAAATCTCTGGATTTTTTGGTATAATGGTTGGTCAAAATCGATAACCTTAATTATTCATAAAATATGCCGATACTTTTGTTATTTCAGCAATATCAGGATAACTGATATCAAAGAAAAAACACGTAAATAATGAGGCACAAGATGAGCCAGGATGATGATCTCGAAAAATTTGCCAAAGAACTCCAAGAACAGATTCTGGAGCAGATTAAAAAGCGATATTCAGAAACCGTGATTGAACACTGGCAAAACCCAAGAAACTTTATAAAAATGGACCATCCGGATGGCTACGCCCAGGTGAAAGGGTCATGCGGGGATACCATGGAGATGTATTTAAAAATGAAGAACGATACCATTAAAGAATGCACATTCCAGACTGATGGCTGCGGAACGACCATCGCTTGTGCGAGCGTAACCACCGAGCTTGCTAAGAGTATGACATTCACCCAAGCGCTCGGATGTATTTCTGCACAAGAAATTTTAAAAAGACTTGGGGGACTGCCGGAAGCAGACGTCCATTGTGCCCAACTGGCTTCAGAAACTCTTCGGCGCGCTCTGGCTGATTATCTTTACCAGAAGCACTCACCTTGGAAAAAACACTACAGGAAGTCTTAACCTGGATAATTCAAGTCCAATCCTCCTTGGAGCTAAATGATGAAAGAATGCCAAGAAAAACAAAATCTACAGAAATGCAACTGCACTTGGGAACCCTGCAGCCGAAAAGCAATCTGCTGTGAGTGCCTCCAATATCACTGGAACATGAGAGAGCTTCCAGCCTGTCTTTTCCCTGACAATGTGGAAAAAACATACGACCGATCTCTTCGACGATTTATCGAAATTTACAAGGACAAAGCTTAAACATACAGGAAAATACGAGTGGGAAAAAATCACCATCTTTACATCTATGGCCCTGTCCCATCAAGACGTCTGGGTTTTTCTCTCGGGATAGATATTCTTCCTTACAAGACGTGTACTCTCGATTGCATCTATTGTCAACTCGGGACAACAAAACAAAAAACCGTTCAAAGAAAAAAATATTTTTCTGAAAGAACTATCCTGCAACAAATAAGACAGATCCTTGATTCAGGGCAGAGAATCGACTATATCACGTTCTCTGGTTCTGGAGAACCAACACTAAATTCTTCCATCGGCAGCCTCATAAAAAAGATAAAAAAAATCACTTCCCTTCCTGTAGCTGTCCTTACCAACAGCACTCTTCTCACGAAAAAAAGCGTGAGAGAAGCCCTGCTCCATGCAGACTTGGTCGTCCCTTCCCTGGATGCAGCGACCCAAGAGGTGTTCGAGCGGGTCAGCAGGCCCCATCCTTCTCTAAAAATACAGATAATCATTGAAGGGCTAAAAAAATTCCGGCAGGAGTTTGAGGGATCGATCTGGCTTGAGATTCTCTTGGTTAAAGGTATAAACGACTCTCCTCTGCACATCCAAAAACTCGAGCAGGCTGTCAACGAGATCAATCCCGATAGAATTCAGCTCAATACAGTTGTCAGGCCGCCAGCAGAAGACTTTGCTCGGCCTCTGAGTCTTCCAGAGATGGAAGCAATTAAGAAAATCTTCGGGAAAAAGGCCGAAATTATCGCTGAATTCGACAAAATCCAGCATACGCCTTCCTCACTCGATCTCAAGGATGCGGTGCTCGCAATGGTTCAAAGAAGACCTGTGACCCTCTCGGAAATGGGTGCGTCTTTGGGAAAGCACAAGAATGAACTGATTAAATACCTAGATTTTCTACTCAAAGAAGATAAGATCAAGCTCGTCACCCACAAGGGCCGAAAATACTATGAACCTTCCTCATCTGAAAATCGTAAATCTTAAAGAGGAGATGGATATTCAGACACATCACAAAGGTTAGGAATGAAAGACATTAAAGATTTATCCAAAGAGGAACTCTGGGAGCTTCTGACCGACGCATCCAAGAATTGGCTGGCTCATGACGGTCTCTGGTTTCGAGCCGTAGAGGAAAAATTCGGCATCGAGGCAGCCATGGAGCTCGACAAGAAAGCCTGGGAAGAATTCACGGTCATCGAAGCAAAAAGAATCATGAAAAGGCTCGGAATGTCTCCAGGAGGAGGCATTCCCGCCCTCATCCAAGCCCTCAAATTCAGACTCTACGCCCACATCAACGTTCAGGAGGTCATAGAGGCGAGTGAGACCCGATGCGTTTTCCGAATGAACCGCTGTCGCGTTCAGGAAGCGCGGAAAAGACAGGGATTGTCTGATTTCCCCTGTAAATCCGTAGGCATTGTGGAATACAGCGGTTTTGCCAAAACCATCGACTCCAGGATTCAAACCCGGTGTCTTGTCTGTCCCCCTGATCCCCATCCTTCAGATGTTTGGTGTGTCTGGGAATTTACCCTAAAGACTGAAAACAAATAAAAATGATTCTTTTCATTTCACAGAATTTGTGGTAATGTTATGTTTCACCAAAAATCCCCAACGTTTTTTCGTAAGCATAAGGATTCTGAAAAAACGGTGAGCGAACACTTTTCCTCTCTTCAAGTTACTTCCAGACTTCAAAAAAGTTGAGAAATTCCCATAAGGAGTCACAATGTTTGATAACACTCATTTCCCAAGAGCAAAAAAATTTTGGTACATGGGAAAATTTCATGATTGGACTGAAACCAATGTTCATGCCATGAGTCACGCCCTCCACTACGGAACATCTGTGTTTGAAGGGATTCGAGCCTACAAGACCTCGGATGGGCCTGCTGTTTTTCGTCTTCCCGACCATATCGACCGTTTTTTCTATTCCGCCTCTCTTCTGAGGATGAAAATCCCGTACAGTAAGGAGGAAATCAAAGAAGCCATAAAAGGAGTCATCAGAGAAAACCAGATGGACTCGGCTTACATCAGACCTCTTCTCTTCTATGCCTATGGAAATTTGGGACTAGTGCCAAAATTCTCCCCTGTTGAGCTCGTTGTTGCAGCCTGGGAATGGGGAGCCTATCTCGGCGAAAAAGCAGATAAGGGCGTGCATGTTTATCTGCTCCCTTGGAGGCGAATCCACCACAGCCAGTTCGACATGAAGGCCAAACTCGGAGGGCTGTATATCCTATCCACGATTTGCGGAACTTTAGCCCGCGAGAAAGGCTTTGACGAAGCTGTGTTTCTCAATCTTGAAGGGAACGTGGCAGAAGGGCCTGGGGAGAACATCCTCATCGTTAAAGACGGCGTCCTGAAAACCAACGATATCACAGAGTCTATTCTGGAAGGCATAACCCGAACAAGCCTCCTCAAAATCGCAGAGGACATGGGCATTCCAACCACCATCGGCCCCATTACCAAACAGGAATTCCTCCAGGCAGACGAAATCTTTTTCTCGGGAACAGCTGTGGAAATCGTCCCAATCGTCCGCGTTACAGACGACTCTGAATCCGATGAGCCGGCCAAAGAATATTCGATCGCCACAGGCCAAGTCGGCCCTATCACAAAGAAACTCGCACAAGCCTATAAGGGAGTTGTTTCCGGAGAGAATAAAAGATATGAGAGCTGGCTAACTCACGTATACGATTGACACACATTCCACACCGTCTTTGTTCCTGAGGGCTTATTGGAATTTTCAAAGGATTCGGCTCCTCAGACTGCAGGTGTCCCGGTCATCTTCTATTTTCTCCTGATGCCCCAGAGGAGTTAGAATCATTAAGAAACAACATTATGTTTGAAAAGGTGGAAATCGATGAATCTAATGTTTAGGCCTATCGGGATTATCCACTCCCCTTTTAAAAAGAAAGAGGATATCAAAAAATCCAGGTGTATCGATCCCAAGGGTTTTGCCAATGTGCAAGGGAAGCTGGAGCTCTACAAGGAATTTGAGGAAGGTTTACAGGATATCGACGGGTTTTCCCATATCATCCTCATCTTTGCCTTCCACAAATCCGAGGAAAGCAAACTCTATGCTCATCCTCCTTTTGACGACAAACGGAGAGGAGTCTTTTCGACCAGAAGTCCCAACCGCCCCAATCCCATTGGAGTCACCGTGCTCAAGCTTCTGGGGAGACAGGGAAATTTGCTTAAGGTCTCTGGCGTGGATATGATAGAGGGCACTCCCGTCCTGGATATCAAACCTTACACACCCAGGGAACAAAAGTCGGATGCCAGATTTGGCTGGCTGGAACAATGGATCACCGAAAAAAATTGACTCTCTGGAAGTCATTCCTCAAGGCTGATCCCACAGCCTGGCTCCTGAGAGATGATAATCCCTCCGTAAAATATCTTTCTCTAAAGGAAATCCTTGGAAAACCGGAATCCAGCATAGAAGTCCGAGCAGCTCAAAAGAGTATTATGGAAACCGGAGTGGTGCCCAAGATACTCTCTAAGCAGTCTCCAGGAGGACATTGGGAAAAGGCAGAGGATTTTTACATCCGAACCAAGTACAAGGGAACGGTCTGGCAGTTCATCATCCTTGCTGAACTACTGGCAGATCAAGACGAGAGACGCATAAAGGAAACCTGTGAATTCATCCTGGAATGGTCCCAGGACCGCGAGACCGGCGGCTTCGCCTATCGGGGAAGCAAGAGAAGAGGAGGATACCATAGTGCTGTTTTGCCCTGCCTTACTGGAAACATGACTTGGGGTCTGATCCGGTTCGGCTACTTGGATGATCCCCGCACAAAAAAGGCCATCGACTGGATCACCACTTATCAGCGGTTTGATGACGGCATAAATGAAGCTCCCAAGGGATGGCCTTATGACAAATACGAGCAATGCTGGGGTAAACACACGTGTGCTCTGGGTGTTGTCAAAGGACTCAAAGCGCTTGCGGAAATTCCTCCTCAAAAAAGAACCTACGGTGTCAAGACATTCGTCCACACAGCAGCTGAATTTATCCTGAAGCACCACGTGTACAAGAGAAGCCGGAATTTGACCCGAGTGGCCAAGCCCAAATGGACAAAATTGGGTTTCCCATGGATGTGGGACACAGATGCTTTAGAAATGCTGCTGATCCTGACCCGATTGGGCTATAAAGATGAGAGAATGAAGGAGGCCCTTGATCTGCTCGTATCCAAACAGGATGAGCAGGGAAGATGGAATCTAGAGATGACCTACAACGGCCGATTTCAAGTCAATGTCGAACGAAAAAACAAGCCAAGCAAGTGGATCACATTGAACGCTCTAAGGGTGCTCAAGAGCTATTATGGACAGACTTAACCTGAAGAGTCTCGTTCATCTGATCCTGGATCCCCTCACGATCAAAGCTCCCACTCGTTCTTTTCCTCATCCAAAACAGAACAGGTGATCTTTCCGCCGCAGTATCTCTCAACCAATTGGCTCAAATCATTGACGATCTCCTCCATTTCCTTCGGTCCAACAGGCGGAAGCCCTTCCGAGACCAAAAGCACATCCAGGCTCTCCTCAGTCATCTTCGTCTTTTCACACTCTCTCCAATTCCATCGTCGGCAGAGAACATCTTTTTCATCCATATAGATGACTTCTCCTTGCCTTGCAGTTTGCACCTCATCGGAGCCCAGAGGAGTAAAAAGCTCCTCTCCCCTGGCAAACTTCAAGACCACATTGCCTTCAACCTTGGCCAAATCATCCCCACCCACAGGAATCATGTGTTTGAGAGAGATATAATTGTAGATATCCACAATTTTGTTAATCGAGCGAAAATTCCTTCCTTCCAGGGTCATTCTGTAAAGATTTTCGACAGAGCTGCGGTGTTTTCTTGGCTTGGCACCAAAGACCGCATACGCTTTTCTCCATGATTGGATTTTAGGGTGCTCTATTAAACTCTCAGGACTGAGGTCGATTCTTATGTCTTTCTGGATCTTCTCGATAGAGGCCCTAATCTCAGGACAGACTCCTCGATTATCAATCCCCCTGGCCACAACCATTCCCACTATAAGTCCGGGAAAAGCTCCGAATATCTCAAGTGAGACTCTGAATTTCATGCTTTTCCTTATTTTTCCCTCAGCAGATCCTCGGCTGTCGATTTGATCCGTTCCCAGGCTTCCCTAACATGACGCTCTTCGGTTAGTCTTGCAGCGATGGACAATCTCAATATGTATTTACCCCGCAGGGTCGTTTGGGTCAGGAGCAACTTTCCTGTTTGGTTGAGCCTCTCTAGAAAAGTCCTGTTAAGTTCATTCAGTTCCTCTTCGCTTCGTCCATCATTCAGTCGAAAGCATACCAAACTCACCGACACAGGAGCCATGAGCTCAAAATGCTCGTGGTCTTCGACCCATTCCTTAAACATCTCGGCCAGCCGGATATGCTCCCGGACGACCTTCTGTAGCCCCTCCACTCCGTAGGAACGAAGCACAAACCATAGCTTCAGCGCCCTGAAACGTCTTCCCAGTTGAATACCCCAGTCGCGAAAGTTCTTAACCTGCGCATCCACTCCGGTCTTTAGATACTCAGGGTGAACCTCGAACGTTCGGATCAAGACTCCGGGGTCTTTAACAAAATAGGCAGAACAATCGAAATTGGTCAGCATCCACTTGTGAGGATTGAACACGAAGGAATCCATATACTCGATCCCATCCAGCATCCACTTTTTCTCCGGGAGAATGGCTGCCGTTCCAGAAAAAGCAGCATCCACATGAAGCCAGACGCCTTGGTGCTGACAGATCTTTCCTATGGGAACCAATGGATCTACGGCTGTGGAAGAGGTAGTTCCGATAGTGGCTATAACACAGGCAGGTGCGCGTCCACTATCTTTATCCTTAACAATAGCTTCTTCGAGTTTCTCTGGAATCATGGCAAAGTTTTCGTCTGTGGGAATATAACGAAGGTTTTCCTTGCCGTAGCCGGCTATCTTCACCCCCTTTTCGATGCTGGAGTGTGTTTCTTCTGAAGCATAGACCATAAGGGATCTTTTCATTCCTTTCAAATTGGCCTCAAAATCTGTTGCTTTTTCTCGCGCCGAAAGGAGAGCCACCAAGGTGGCTGTGGAGGCTGTATCCTGGATGACTCCAGCTATTCCCTCAGGTAAACCGAGCATCTGGCGGAGCCATTCCAACACAACCTCTTCCAATTCGGCTGCTGCGGGAGAGGTCTGCCATACCATGCACTGTGCTCCTATTCCAGCCGTCAGCAGCTCAGCCAATACGGATGGGGGACTGTTGTTGGCCGGAAAATAGGCAAACCAGGAGGGGTGTTGCCAATGAGTGATTCCCGGAAGAACGATCTCCTTAAAATCCTGGAAGATACTATCCATAGGCTCGCCTTGGATAGGAGGTTTCTCAGGGAGTTTTTTCCGAATATCACCTGGCTTCAACAGGGATTTCACAGGAAATTCCTCAATCCTCTCAAAATAATCCACCACCCAATCCACAAATGTATACCCAAACTGCCGAAAGGATTCTTTATCCATTTTTTACCTCCTTTAGGCTTTCTCACTTCATTCTAGAAAATATGCCTTTTTCAGTCAAAAGATATCCTTCATGGAAACTTTCTATTTACTCTCTTTCATTCGCCCACAAAATCTGCGAAAATCGACGTTATTCAGACAAAAAAGATGTTTTTAATCTTATGATCTCAGCATTTTTTTAAAATTAAAAATAAATCGTTGCATTTTTTATAATTATTGTGTTATAATAATAAAAACGTTTCAGTAAGGGGAGCCAAAAAAAGTAAAAGCAAGACAAATTTCCTGCTATTTCTTTATTTATCAATAAGTTATAAGGTGAAAGAGCTTTTTCTATTCCTTGCGATGTGATTTCACCTTGTAAAAAAATTATCACACAGAGCCTCTTCTCATCTCATTTTTTTGTTATCCCGTAAAAAATTCAAAATAATCACAAATTTTATCAAATTCAGCAACTTTTTCACCAAAAGACGCGTATATATAAATGGAATGACGGAAATGAGAGAACAAAAAGGACACGCTACAAGAAACTCCCTCCTTTTTCACCCTCCTTTTAACGAAGGATTTTACATAGATCCCTTAACCTCTTAATCCATCCCCTCAAAGGCTGCCTTATTCACCAAAAGGTTGAAGGCAGCCTCTCTTTATACGGATTGATTGCATTCTTGAAAATTAGCTTGGTATCGGCATTTTTCATCCATAATCCAAGTTGAGTATTGTGTACTCAGTATGACTGTGATATGCTTACAATTTCTTTGACAATTCAAACTTAAGGTTCAAAGGGTTGGGAAGTCCGTGAAAGGCGGACACAGCCCCCGCTACTGTAATCGGGGACGAATTCCAGATCATGCCACTGTTCTCCCTTTGAGAACGGGAAGGCCTGGAAGGAGGACGATCCGAAAGTCAGGAGACCTCCCTGGAACCTATTAGGCCCATCTTCGGGAGGAAGGTAGGGTTGATTTTTTTTGCCTGCACTTTCCTTGAAAAAGAAGAGGGCGAGGACCACAGACAGAAGGAGGCTACAGGTGTCAAAAAAAATTCTTATTCTTATCCTCGCTTCGACTCTCTTCTCGGCCAGGCTTATGGCTGAGGACGAAAAAACACAAACAATCTCCCTCCAACATGAAGTCATTGTTACGGCTACCCGAATTGAAACACCCATCAAGGAAATCGCCAGCTCCGTGACAGTCATCACCAAACAGGAATTGGAACAGTCGAAAAAGACGACCGTTATCGAGGCTCTCCAGGAAGTTTTAGGCTTGTCCGTCGTTCAGTCCGGGCCTATGGGCGGTTCGGCTTCAGTAATGCTTCGCGGAGCCAATTCAGAACATACTCTGGTGATGATAGATGGTGTTGAACTCAACGACCCTATTACGCCATCCCGGACATGTGATCTTTCCCATCTCACCGTGGAAATTATCGAACGGATTGAGATCTTGAGGGGGCCTCAAAGCACACTCTACGGATCCGATGCCATGGCAGGCGTTATCAACATCATCACCAAAAAGGGCCAGGGTAAGCCCAGGTTTCATCTTTCCTCTGTTGGAGGATCATACAAGACCTTGCTGGGAACGGCTGGAATAACCGGAAGTGTTGAAAAAATCCACTATTCCCTTTGGGCTTCTTCCTTACAGACCCAAGGTATCTCCGCAGCTAACGCCCTGCTCGAAGGAAACGAAGAGGCAGACGGTTATAAAAATCTCTCTCTATCAGCCAGAGTAGGATACCAGATTTCTGACAATATCGATTTTGACTTCACCTTAAGATCTATCCGAACAAAAACCGATATCGACAATTTCGGAGGTGCCTTCGGTGATGATCCCAATAACATCCAGGAATATGATTCGCTCTTTTTTACAGGACAAATCAGGGGGCTCTTTCTTTACAACCGATGGGAGCAGAAGTTAAGCCTTTCATCTGTCAACTACAACAGAGAGAATGAAAATCCGATTGATGAATGGCATCCTTTTGACTCTGACCATTCCAAGTTTAAGAGCCGACTTTGGAAACTGGACTGGCAGCACAACCTTTTCCTGCACAAGACCAACACGTTGACTTTTGGAGTCGACCACCAGGAGGAACAAGGTGAATCCGAGTTTCACTCTGAGAGCATCTGGGGACCATTCACGAACATCTTTCCCCTCAAAAAAGTCTTCAACACAGGAATCTATGTCCAGGACCAGCTAAGACTAGCCGACCGTCTTTTCCTCACAGGAGGTTTGCGCTTTGACAGCCACAGCCAAGTTGGACACTCCATAACCTATCGCATCGCCCCTGCCTATTTTTTCCAACAGACCGGAACGAAATTCAAGGCGACCTATGGCACGGGATTCAAATCTCCCTCCCTCTACCAGCTCTATGCGCCAGGAACCATTTGGGGCCCTATCGGAAACGAAAATCTTGAACCTGAAGAGACCGCAAGCTGGGATGTGGGAATCGAGCAGACTCTTTGGGGAGGAAATGTCTTGATTGGCGCTGCCTATTTCTCGAGCAGATTCAAGAACCTGATCGAATTCGATTCTACCGAGGGATTCATAAACATTGCCCGCGCATCATCGAGGGGAGCAGAAATCCTGATCCAGGCTTCACCCTTGGATGACCTTCTCCTTTCAGCCTCCTACACAAGGACTGAGGCAAAGGATGAAGACACGAACGAGGACCTCTTGAGACGGCCAAAGGACAAATTCACAGCAAGGCTGAATCTTCGTTTCTTCAAGAAAGCCCAGATTGTTCTCTCCTTGATCCATACGGGCGGAAGGGAGGACATGGAATGGATAGAATGGATCCCGACCAGAGTAAAGATGTCTTCTTTCACCTTGTTCAATGGAGCATTTTCTTATGACATCTTTCAGGATGTTCAGGTCTTCATCAGGCTGGATAACATCCTCGGTAAAGAATACGAGATGATCAGAGGCTACGGTACTCCAGGTTTTTCCGCATTTGGAGGATTCAAGATCCGGTTTTGAATTTGACTTTTCCTTCCTCTTTCTCGTATAGTATTGGCGCAAGGGATTCGATGACAAGGAGATACGGGAAGTATTTCAACCTCGCCTTTCTCTTCATCTTCTTTGGACTCATCCTTTCCATCAACTATTTCCACACCGAAAACCACCTTCAGAGGAGCGATTCTTGCCCGGCCTGCCAGTTTCAAAATTCCACTCTGGCCACGGCTCAGATCAATTTCTTCCATCTCCCTCAGCTTTCAGTCTTTGAGACACTCAAAATCTTCGAATCCTTTCATAATCATCAACTCTTCTTTATCACCCCCTCCTCACGCTCACCGCCTCAAATCTAGATCCATTTCCCTTAAGAGCCGAGAAGCTCTCACTTCTTTGGAAATCTTAACTACTTTAGCGAGGAGGTCGAATGATAAAAAGAAGATTTTCTGTAGTTTTTCTTAGCTTATGCCTTTCTGTGTTCCTCATGGGCCAAACATCGCAAAACGAGGCCCTCACTCTTGATCAGTGCATAGCTCTAGCCGTTCAACAAAATCCACTCGTGCTGTCATCCTTACAGCAGTATAATGCCGCCTTGGCACGGGTTAATCAAGCCAGGGCTTATCCTCAACCTTCCATAGACTGGGATTCGGACCTTCAGCCAAAACTCTTCGATTTCAAAGGGACAGGAGAGTGGTACTTCGGCATAAGCCAGTCTGTTGAGTTCCCCGGAAAAAGATATCTCCGAGGAAAAATCGCCACAAAAGAGGCCGATGCATTCCTCCAAGAGATTGAGCTTCTGAAGCTGGATATTGTTTTTCAGGTGAAGCAGGCTTTTTACGGGCTTCTCCTCTCACAAGAAAAACTCAGGTATGCCCAACAGAACTTGGAGCTTGCCCAGGATTACTTAAAAAAGGCAGAGCTGAAGTTTGATGCGGGTGATGTGGCCAAAGTGGAGGCTTTGAGGGCTAGGGTGGAAGCCTCCAAAGCCGCCAACGATGTAAGGTCTGCCAATAACGACGTCAGATTAGCCAAAGCCATGTTGAACTTTCTTTTGGCAAGGAAAAAATATGCTCCCCTCGAAATAAGGGGCGATTTGAAAAGAGCCCCCATCCGCCTGAACATGGAAGAGCTGTTAGAGAAGGCTTTATCCTTTCGTCCAGAGTTCAAGGGAATAAATCTTGCTCTTGAAAGGGAAAAGCTGACTAAAAAACAGGCGTATATGAGTTATCTTCCCGACTTTGAATTAGGCGTTTCTAAACACCGCGTTATAGGCGAGGGGTCCTGGTGGGATTTCACGCTTTCCTTTCCCATACCGCTCTTTTTCTGGCAGCCCAAAAAAGGAGAGATCGCAGAGGCCGAAGCCAATATCAACTCTTTGGAAAAAGAATATGAACACCTGGGAAATGCTATCACTCTTGAGGTGGAAGAAGCCTACATGACCGCAGTTACGGCTAATAACCAGATTCGCCTGTTCGAAGACGAAATATTAACCCAGGCTGAGGAGGTCTATAACATGTTCCTCTTCAGCTACCAGGAAGGCGAAATCGGGGGCATAGAGCTGATCGATGCTCGACGCACCCTGATCGAAGCCAGAATATCTTATGCTGATGTGCTCTTTAACTATGGTGTGGCTTTGGCAGCGCTCGAAAAATCCATCGGACAAAAACTAGAAGGAGAAGAACAATGAAAAAGTCTGTCATATGTCTCTTCCTTGTAACAAGCGTAATCGCCCTCGGCACATCCTGCAGAGGGGGAAAAAATCAAGAAAACAAATCTGTTGAAAAGATTTCTCAAGCCAAAGAAGAAAGCTCTCAAGAAATCCAACGACCCTATGGAAAACAAAGAGGCCAACAAAAGAGGCAGGCCTTTGGACAAGGGTTCGGCAGAAGAGGTTTGGCAAGAAATGCTGAAAGAGCATGGAGTCCGGGAGATGTTGTGGAACTGTCTGCAGAAGAGGAGAAGGCCGTAGATATAGAAACCGTTAAGGCTTCCTTCAGACCTATGCGGTCCCATCTCCAGGCCTTGGGAAAGGTGTTTGCCCATCCAATGAGAAAGGCCATAGTCAGTTACCCGTTTTCTGCCCGGATCGCTGAAATTCATGTCATAATAGGCGACTGGGTTAAATCCGGGCAAAGACTCGTGACCCTCCAGAGTGAAGAAGTCGGAATTGCTAAATCCGATTTTTACAAAGCCATGGCTGACTATGAGCTGGCGAAGGTGAATTATGAACGACAAAAAAGACTCTTTGATCGAGGAGTCGGAGCCCAGAAAGATTTTCTCGCCAGCGAAACAGAGTTCAAGGTTGCCGAGGCAAACCTGAACGCTTCCGAAAAAAAACTGCATGTTCTCGGATTCACCGAGGAGCAGGTCAAATCCATTGCCGAAACTCATCAGATCAATCCGATTATCAGTCTGTATGCTCCTATCAGCGGCAAAATCATCGACCATAAAGCTATTTTGGGAGCCATGGTCGATCAGGAAACAGAAATCCTTACCATACTCGATCCTTCTCTCCTTTGTGTCCATGCAGAAATCTATGAACGAGATATCGCCAAAATCCGCATAGGACAGCAGGTTGAGGCCTCTGTTCCTGCTTACCCCAATGAAACGTTCAAAGGTAAAATCAGCTACATCAGCGATGTTCTCAACGAAGACACCCGCACCATAACCGTCCGCTCTGAGGTCGAAAACAAAGAATACAAGCTTAAACCTGGCATGTTTGCCGATATAAAGATTTTCCTCAATCATCAAGCTCAAGCTTTGGTTCTGCCTGCAGACGCCATATTAGACGAAAAGGATGAAAATATCGTATTCCTGAAAATCCAAGGAAAATACTTACCCCAAATCGTGGAAATTGGAACTCGCGATGCAAACTATGTGGAAATCCTCGCCGGCATTCGGGAAGGAGACGAAGTGGTCACCAAAGGAAATTACCAACTCAAATCCAAGCTCTATGACGAAATCCTTAAGAAAGCTGGCATCCACTGATGCGTGCTCAACCCGAAAATCAGACATTCTGCAATTAAGGGATAACCATGCAATGGAGAAAAAAGGATGATAGATAAAATTATAGATTATGCTTTAAAACACAGATTGCTTACTATCCTGCTGGTTTTGCTCGTTTCAATTTGGGGAGTCATTGCCTACACGAAGATGCCAAAGGATATTTACCCTGATCTTAATGCTCCTCTGGTTAAGATCATCACCGAAAATCCCGGCATGGCAGCCGAAGATGTAGAAAGGCTAATCTCCTTCCCATTAGAAAGTCTTCTTAACGGAGCTCCTCTTGTGACTCGAGTCAGATCGGAATCCACGACAGGCGACTCTGTGGTCACCGTAGAATTTGATTGGGGCACAGATATCTACCTCGCCCGCCAGATTGTCTCCAGCAAACTGGAACTCATCGCAGGACGTCTTCCTATAGGCACGAGCCGTCCCATATTGGGTCCTGTTTCATCAAGGATGGGGGAGATTTTTGAGTTTGCCGTAGTCGGAGAGGACACTGATCCCATGGAACTCCGATCTGTCGCGGACTGGACGATTCGCTACAGGCTCCAGGGTGTATCTGGTGTGTCCTTTGTGATCAATCTGGGTGGTTTCATCAAGCAGTTCCAGGTTTATCTCAAACCTGAAATGCTGAAACACTACGACATCACAGTTAACGAGGTCAAGGACGCCATCGAAAACAGCAACAGAAATTTTTCCGGTGGAATTATCATGAAAGGCTCCCAAGAGATGTTGA
>Ga0209636_10001590_pt1 | contig 23023 bp, 19 predicted proteins | sample DeeMarSWOR152_54_FD_187464 | JGI IMG/M metagenome (GOLD analysis project Ga0209636, IMG submission 187464) | Marine sediment microbial communities from White Oak River estuary, North Carolina - WOR-1-52-54 (SPAdes) (version 2) | ecosystem: Environmental > Aquatic > Marine > Intertidal zone >...
GTAGAAATATGCAGATATAAGATAGTGAGTAACATCGATTAGACGGAAGCTAAATCCCTCAAAACCCTGGCTTTCCTGGATTAAAAAAGATTTAGAGAACGGAGAGATAAATGAAATTCAATAAAAAACTTATTGTTGTTTTAATGGTTAGTTTTCTATTTTCATATCACGGATTAAAAGCTTTCAATCAGAAAGAAAATAAAAATGAAATATATTGGCATAAATATTGGCAGAATATGTTAACGAAATATCCCGTACCTGAGAACGCCATAGAGCTTGAAAAAAAATTTTCATTTCCCTCTGAAGCCTTGGAAAAGAAAGGCAATTATCTTGTTAAGCCCAGATACATTGGACATGACTCCTCTGGGAATATTTTTGTGACAGATATTGGAGCGGACAGGATTCTGAAGTTTGATTCATCCGGAAATTTCCTGCAGACATTCGGTCAAAGGGGACAGGGTCCGGGTGATCTTTCAAGGCCATACGAGTTTTTTGTTACAAAAGACGATATCCTGATTGTCGGTGAATTGGGAAATATGCGATTTCAATTTTTCACCACACAGGGAAAATATGTGAAGAATTTTAAAATATTTAAAGGATACCTCTCCTGGGCTATGAATGATGAAGGTTTGATTTTTGCAGTTGCCAGTTTAACTCTTGTGAAAAATCCGGAGAAGGCTCATCTCATTGAAGTTTTATCCCAGGAAGGGGAGGTATTATATTCTTTTGGAAAACCCATAAACTTCAAATACCGGCCCCATATATATAATAGAGCAAATTTAGCCATTAATAAGAAAGGAGAGGTGCTTGTAGCATTTGAATATCTTCCGATCGTGCGAAAATATTCCCAGAAGGGCAAGTTGCTGGCTGAATATAGGATCGATCATAAGCTGATGAAAAAATTCGAGAAAAATAATCTACAAAATCAATCACTCCTGGCCCGAGGGAAAAAAGCCCTAAACTATCCGATCATTTTCTCAATAAAAGCTTATGAAGATGAATTTTACATTTTTCGTCGTTATCCTCGTGTCGAAATATTGGAGTTTGACAACAATGGGAAACTGAGAGCTTGGTATTGGTACAATCCTCAAGATAGGAATTATCTCCCAAATCAATTTCTTGTACGGAACGTAAAAAACCAAAAGATGTTTTATATCATGGTTGATTATGAAGCCAGAATCGATGTTTTTGGCCAGAAACAATAATTATTATTTATAATGTTTGATAACAAAATCCCCTAATGCCCTGGGTTTTCTGGATTGAAAAAGGCTACTGAGCGAGTTAGAATATTTATGAGGGGGCAAAATGAAAAGCAAAATTAATGTCTTATTAATCGTTTTATTCCTTTTAGTCCTCCTAATACCTATTTCCTGTCAAAAACAACAGTCAGAATGGAAAGGCACTATTGAGGAAGTCGATGGAGTGATGGTCGTTAAAAATCCTGGAGAGCCCGTTTATGGCGAATTCACGTTCAGTCTAGAGGAGGATTTAAGTCTCGGCGGAGACCCGCATAAGGATAATTATTATTTCCCGAGGCGTGCCTCGCTGGCTGTCGATGATGACAGAAATATTTATGTGCTAGACTCAGGAAATTTCCGCATTCAAAAGTATGACAGCTCAGGGCACTATCTTTTATCGATCGGCCGACAAGGCCAGGGGCCGGGTGAATTCCAGTATCCTTCCAATCTTTCTTTAGATGCTCAAGGAAATATCTTGATTTTCGACTCTATGACCAGGGCCATAAAGGTTTTTGCTCAGGATGGGACTTACAAGGAAAGCCTGAATATCAGGGCGTTCATTCAGCCTCAGGTTTTTATCTCGGAAGAAGGATTTATTTTTGGCCGGAGGGATGATTATCGGTCTCCGGACGGCCCTAAGATGTCCATATTAAAGCTCACTCCGGAAAATCCGGATGTTGAAACCGTTATGGAATTCCGCGGGGAGCTTAAACCCAATCAGACTTCGTTCGTTCTGCATTTTTACAGAAATCATCTTGCCATGTGCGGCGTAAGTCCCTCCGCTTTCTGTTACGGCTTTTCGTCTGAATACAAAATCTATGTGGCTGACGGCCGGGGAGAAACAATCCGGATAATCGAAAAATTTGAAGAGCCTGTCCCCATCAGCAAAGAAGAGAAGGAAGCGACGGTGAAGGATGGGAAGGGTATCTATGCCACCATCGGGCCTGAGAAAGGAGAAGGAGTCGTTTTTCCTCCCCACCGTCCTTACTTCGCCCGCATATTCGCGGATGACAGAGGGCGGATTTATGTCTTAAGGCATCCCTCTATTCTGAACCAGGATGAAACCAAAGAGTTTGATGTTTTCGGTGCGAATGGAAGCTATATCTACCGGATAAAACTTCCGTTTTTCCCTGAGCTGATAAAAGCCGGATTCTTATATGAGGTTCGGACAGATGAAGAAACAGGAGAAATTACAATAGTCCGGAATAAAATAACAAACTGGGAGAAGTTTAATACATAAACTTTAATCCAAATCCTCTAACGTCCTGGCTTCTCGACCCTTCTGATATTAGCCATTTTCTTGTCCCATAAGGAATTCATTCACGAAGATCTCCTGGAATCCCGGAGCCCCTATCCCCCTCTCTCTTCCTTTTAGTGCGGATAGCGGGCATTAGGAAGGCCTGCGCAAATCCAGTAACAGAATAGGGGGGAGAAGTTCAGGCTTTTACTTCAGATTTTTTTCCCTTTTGATGTTATGGCAATACATCTTTGAACTTTTCCGAAGCAGGTTCTCCACCAATTCCCCAGTGGGATTTTTGTATTTCATGCACAATAACTTCCACAGCATGCGCAGGGATACCCAAATCGACAAAGACATTCGTTATGTTTTGGATTGTGATTTTGGCTTTTTCCTGACCGAAACCTTCCCAGACATTGACATGACAGATAGGCATTTTCCACCTCCAAAATTTGATTGAAAACTGATTTGTTAATATGAATACTCTAATTATCTGAATCTGAAAAATCAAAGAGAACTATATTCAGTAAGACACGTTTATGGGAGAGCGGGCTGATTTCAGCAAAAGGGGGGTTGATGATGGTAACTAAAAGGCGTGAGCTCTCTCCAGCCCGCAAAAGAGAACCATTAATCTTATACCAGAAAAGGAAAGAGCTTGTAAAGAGCATAAATTGACAGGCATGCCTCAAGGATTTAAACTAAAAAAAGAGGGAGCCGAAAAATGAGTTCTATAAGAAAAGGCTTCATCATTTTTTCCCTGATGTCGGTGTTGAGTCCTGTTCATCTTCCTGGGCATGAAAATTCCCTAAAAAAATTGTACGGGACTGGCAAAGTAAAGTTTGTGAAGGAATTTGTTATTTCAGATAAGTCATTACACGGAGGTTTATATTTCGAAAATCCCAATAGCCTGGCGATTGATGCGGATGGAAACGTTTATGTTTGTGACGGAGATGCAAACCATATAAAAAAATTCAACAAAGAAGGCAAATTCATAGAGACCATCGGGAGAAGCGGAGCCGGTCCGGGCGAATTTGGAATGCCCGGTCTTATTGAGGTCTCGAAAGACCGGTTGGTTCTCTGGGAATCTGTCAACAGAAGAATCTCTGTTCTGAATCTTGAAGGAAAGTTTATAAAAGGATTTCGGTTTTCCGGAGCGAATGAACGCCCGATGGATATAAAAGGTCTTCCTGGTGGACAAATTATTATCGAAATAGAAAAGACGGATTTCAGCAACGAGAAGTATCCTCAAGAATGCAGGATAGATTTGTATTCCCCTGATATGGAATTTATAAAAACAATCTACTCCCGGAAACTTTATCGAGCAAAACCGATCATGAAGCCGAGAGTTCATGTTCCTCAGCCTTTTAATCCGATGGTCCACTGGGATGTTTCCCCGGAAGGAAGGGTTGTTATTGGCTTTTCAGCAAAATATGAAATTGAAGTTTTTGATCCTCTCGATGGAAAAATTCTCTCTTTTTTCCATAAATACACACCTGTTAAAGTGAACAATAAGGATAAGGAGGACCATTTTTCAAAGTTTTGGGTTAGAGAATTCAAGGCGGATGGATCTTCAAGGATAAGAATAGGTGCCCCGGATTACATCGCGAACAATACGGAATTCCCGAAATATAAGCCTGCTTTCAATAGCATCATAATTGATTCGGAGGAAAATATATGGGTTCACACTTATAAGGAAAATAGAGACGAAGAAAATAGATATTTTGATGTCTTTGACAAGGAAGGTCAGTTTATAAATCATGTAAGGATTTTGGGAGAAACACGCTTCCAGTTTTTTAAGGTGAAAATACATAAAAATCATCTTTGGCAAATAGAAACTGATAAGGAAGATTTTCACACAGTAGTAAAATATAGAATATCGAATTGATGGACGAATATTAGCAGCCAAACTCTCTAAGGCCCTGGGTTGAAAAGGGATGGCCTTCATCGCTTTTTCTCAACCTATAATCTTTTCAACTCTTAGGCTTTTAAAACAGGCCTATCCTCTGTTTGGTAATAGAGAAAATTTAGGGATAGCGAACTCGTCTTTTCTATTGCTCAGTGTAAAAGAAATTAAAAGACTTCATTTTACAGGTTGAAATCGTGATATAATTGTATTAATATTATACTACAATTTATCCTTTGCGAGGCGAAAGTGGTGCGGTTTAAGATTGACCCGAATTCAGCTGTTCCTCCCTATTATCAATTAGCCCAGGAAATAAAATGGGAAATATTATCAGGCCATATAGAAAATGGCGATAGGTTGCCTTCGATTAGAGAGATGGCAGAGACTTTGCGGTTAAATCCAAATACTGTAGCAAAAGCATACTACAATTTAGAAGATGAAGGGCTTCTTGAGTGTAAAGGAAGAAAAGGCAGTTATGTTAATTACGATAGGACCAGATTAGGCAAATTAAGTCATGTAATAGCTGAAGATGAACTCAAAGTCTTTTTAGATAAGATCTTTTACCTTGGAATCTCAGAAGATGAACTCAAAAAAATGATAGCCAGGCAATTCGAAAGAAATCATTTTAAATGAAGAAAGCAGCCTTAATTCTATCAATATTCCTTTTGATTTCCTGTGGAGAAAATATAAAAGTCCAGAGGCTGAGTGTAGAGGAGGGCAAGAGATTTGATAAATTAAATTTCAAGAAGGTTGATGAAATCACTCTTTGGAGCGGGTGGTGCTTAGCCCTCCCTCATGGTGTAATGTGTTCTGAACTTCTTGATAGGTCACGAAGGGAATCTCAGCTAAAGCTATACGATTACTACAGGAAGTTGAAAAAAGAGAGAAAATTGATCCATGGAGATGGACCTGATGAAATAAGAGTCTGGGATTTCCTTTCAGTTTGGCTTTCATCTTCCGGAAAGATTTTTTCTAGAGATAATAATTATCTTAAAGCTACTGATCCAGAGACCCTGGAGATAGAGACGATTGTGAAGTTCTCAAATGTAATAGAGGGATACGGAAGCAAATATTCATTTGGTCTGCACGGCTTCACATCTTTAGAAGAGAAAAACAACCGGACAGTCACTTCCTTTGAGTCCACCGGATTTTATGAGGATATGACATATTACATTGTCGCATATGAAGGTATTTTTGAGAATTTATCGGTCATTGCGGAAACAAAAAAAGAGAAACCGTGGACAAGGTCCAGGTCTAATCGTAAAAAAAGAGAGTTCTATGTCGATTACTACGGAGCTTTCAGATTGGATCGGATTCTTTCAGTCGATTGGGAAAGGGGTGTGGTTTATTATATCCCGGATATTGAGAAGCCGGAGATAGAAAGCGTCAACCTTGAAACCAAGGGAAAGGAAAAATATCTGATAGATATCAATTTCAAGAAATTTAAGGTTGAAAGAGAGGAATTTGAATCTTTTTATGAACATTTCTTAAGTGAGGAAGATCCGATTTTAAAAAATTATTATAAATTTATTTTATACATTCCTCCTCACGCCCCAGCCCTGATGGGGATAAAGGTTATAAAGGACTGGCTTTTAATAATAACCGGGAACAGGAGATGGGAAGAGGAAGAGAACCAGGTGCTGGTTTATAGACTCCCTTCTTTGAAATATGAGGGAAGCTTCTTTATTTCGTTTCCCAGTCTCTTTCATTTTAGTACAAAATGGTATGACGACTATTACATAATAAGAAAGCATATTGAGAAGGATGGGGACTATTATTCATCTTATGAAATTTACATAGTGGAGGAAAAATGAAGATCAACACTAAGCTTATTTCAATCGTTTTTTCTCTTTTGGTCTTTATTATGTTTGTTTCTTGCCAAAAACAAAAATCTGAATGGAAAGGAACAATAGAGGAAGAAAATGGAATTACTGTCGTTAAGAATCCCAAAGAGCCGATGTATGGAGAGGAGGTGTTCATCCTGGAAGAGGAGTTATCCATTGGAGTAGCAGAAGGGAAAAAAGAATATATGTTTTCAGAAATAAGAGATATTACAGTAGATGAAGACGAAAGAATCTATGTTTCTGACCAGATAGAATCTCACGTAAAAGTTTTCAATAAAAACGGAGAATATCTAAGGACGATTGGGAGAAAAGGGCAAGGACCAGGGGAATTGAACTATCCAACATACATATCCATCACTCATCAAAATGAACTCATGGTAAATGCTGGAAATCGTTCATTATCCTTTTTTACATTAGATGGAGCACATGTAAGTTCTCTTTCCTTGGCTAAAATTTTTACTGGTAGAGCAGACATAAATTCCAAAGGAAACATCATAATCCATTCATATAAGCGTGTTCCCCCAAATACCATTTATGAACTAAAGATGTACGACTCAACTCTGAATTTTATTTTAACTTACGGTTCCTGTTCTATACCTAGTGGAACAATCAGAGAAAGTTATCCATTTAGACCATTTTTTTGGTGGCAAATAGCCAATAATGACAACATTGTTTTTGGTTATCCAAAAACCTATGAAATACAGATATTAAACTCTGAAGGCAAAGTAATAAAAAGAATATTAAGAGAGTATGACCCAGTGGAAGTTACACAGGAAGAAAAAGAAGAATATATGAAAGACTATGAAAAAGGGCATAAATTCTATTTTCCTCAATACCATCCCGCATATCGCTGGTTTATACTTGATGATGAGGGCAGAATTTATGTTCGGACTTTTGAGAAAATTGAGGATGGGAATGGATATTATAATGATATATTTGATTCGAAAGGAAGATATTTAGTAAAGATACCGCTTAGATCTACACCAAGAGTTTTGAAAAAGAACAAACTTTACACTATTGAGGAAGATGAAGAGGGATTTCAGATGGTTAAGCGATATAAAGTTATATGGGAAAATTTAGCGAATTAAGCCAACTGGAAGCCAAATTCCCTAAAGGCCCGGCTTCACATAAATCGATTTTTGGATGAGAAGGTTAACAGGAGCCTAGGAAAACCGGAACGGACGTAATCGTAAGAACTGCCTATTGCTCATTATTTGCTTGATGGTTGCGTTCGTTCCCCTATAAAAGAATTAATAGAGGCGGTTGGAAGCCAATCCCCTGAAGGCCCGGCTTCCCTGGAGCTGAAAAAGACAACCGAACGAATTAGAACCTAATGAGAGATAGTAAATGATTTTAAGAAAGAATATTATTTCTCAGTCTTTTTTAGTTATTTTGTTTGCATTAATGATTCATTGTAACAGTCAAAAAAAAATTGTAGAGAAGAAAAACATTCAAGGAGAAAATCCCAGATACACATCTCTTAAATTCACAGAAGATTTGAGAATAGATCGGGAGAACTGGTATCCTGGCGGCCTTGAAATTGATGATGAAGGAAATATATACATTTGTGAACTTGATTTCGCGAAGATATACATTTACGACAAACAAGGGAATGAAGTCGGTCAGAAGGAATTCAAACAGGGACAGGGACCTGGAGATATTTATTTCATGGACCCCACTTTTTCTTCAGATGGTAATCTATATATTTTTGATAAGAAAAACCAGCGATTAACTGTCTTTAATAGAGAATGGAAAATAATGGACACCAGAGAATTGCGTAAGGAACATAAAAGGAGCTTCCTGTTTTTAAGGCTCGATTCAAGAAATTATATATATTCTTGGACATATAAAAATAATTTCATTGAAGGCAAATATTCCCCGACCATTGCTCTCGTAAAGCTTTCGCCATCAGGAAAATTTCTCGGTGAAATCCTTGAGTATAGAGATTTAGATAGTGAATATCTATTGAAGCAATCTCAGGAAAACATCCAATATATTTGTCTTTATCCACCTTTTGGCACTTTTAAGCTTGATGTCGATGATTTCGTGTATTATGCAGTTTCAGATAAATATGAGATAAATGTTATTTCACCTCAAGGAGAATTTATAAGAAAAATTACAAAAGCGAAAAAACCAAGAAAAGTTACGGAGAGGGATACAAGCCGTCAGATTTCAAATTATAAAAAAGCACTTTCCAGGTTTGGATATAAGCTGGAATTCATTATTCCTGAACGCATGCCAGCCATTGCAGATTTTTTCGTGTTCGAGAACAAGTATATATTAGTCGTAACTTATGAGAATCTTTTTAACAGCCCAATCCTCGGGGGAGACCTGTTTGACAACGAAGGGAATTTTCTCTCCAACGTTGATGTCCCAAAATATCATCAATGGTCCCATTGGGGTGTGCTGTTTAAAAAGAGTGCTATTTATAAGAAAAACTATTTCTACACAATAGAATATAAAGATGGAGACGGTCGTATTGTCAAACGATATATAATCAATTGGAAATAAAAAATAACTAGTATCTCATGGAAACTAAATCGCCTAAATCCCTGGCTCATTAAATAATATATTTAGAGTTCTAAAAAAATGAAAAAAATGATTTATCTTATTCCAATTATCTTTTTACTATCTTCCTGCGGTCCAAAAAAGAATAAAGCAGAAAGATATATAGAAGACGGGGTGGAAGTCATTGTTAATCATTCAGAGCCATACAAAATTAAAGATGAGCCCACTACCTTTTTTCTTGAAGAAGAGTTTGTGATCGATACGGAAAGGGAAGACTTGGCTGACCTGGGGATAGGAACAATTAACACGTGGGATGTAAATCCAGACGGTGATATTTATTTAGCAAGCAGAGGACAAATATTCAAATTTGATAAGAAAGGAAATTTCGTCAAGACTATCGGTCAAAAAGGACAGGGACCAGGTGATTTTCAAAGTATTCGCGAGCTAAGAATAACAAACTCTGGAGAACTCTCCTTTTATGATTATGGAAATGTTAAATATCTATTCTTTACTCCAGATGGCACTTTTAAAGAAGAAAGAAAAGTGACATCAGACACATTCATTCACTGGATAATGTACTTAGATAATGGCAATTTTTTAATGAGAGAACGTCAAAACGAGCCAGAAAAAGGGATAAGGAAATTTCACTACGCCCTTTTAGATAAAAATTTTAATAAAATTGGAGATTTACAGCCAAGTTTTCAGATGGAAATTCCCTACTATCAAACCGATAAGTTCAGTCTTTTGCCTTATACAATGAGTGACGAAATAACCATGGATAAGATTTTTGTCTCCAGTAATATGAGAGAAGATCTGGAAATCGAAGTGTATAATTTCCAAGGTGAGTTGCAAAAAAAGATTAGAAAAGAGTCCGAAAGGTTGAAGATTTCAAAAAAATATAAAGAGGAAACCCTGAAGAGATGGGAAAACGTACCTGCGTGGGAAGAATACTCTATTAAAGACAAATATTATTTCCCAGATTATTTTCCTCCTTTTAAAATGTTCTGGGTTGATAACGATGAGCGAATTTTTGTTGAGACTTATGAAGAAGGAGAAAGACCAGGAGAGGCACTCCTTCATATTTTCAATCCAGAGGGCATATTTATCGGCACTAAATCCTTAAAAGAATCACGGAGCAGAAAGTTCAAAAATAATCGTATGTACAGCGTATACAGGAAGGAAAGCGGCTTTGAGGAATTAGTGGTTTATAAACTCAGGTGGGAATAACATTATCAGAAGCCAAAGGCTCTGGATGCTCTGGATTGAAAAAGAAGACTGAACAAGTTAGAATTTTTATCGGGGGATTTCTATGAAATGTATGATTTGTTTTCAAACGAAGGAGGAGTAATTAGGGCACGGTGCTGGTATGTCTTTCGTATTATCAAACTGATGCCAGCATATGTTTAAAATAAAATTTATCGGAGTACGGCTATGTTTAAAAACTACTTAAAAATTGCTGTTAGAAACATAAAAAGACATAAAGGGTATTCATTTATCAATGTTGCAGGCCTCGCTGTAGGCATGGCCTGCTGCATTTTAATTTTTTTATACGTAAACCATGAAGTCAGCTTTGATAGATTTCATAAAAATGCCAGCCGGATTTTCAGGGCTACCAAGGAATATAAACGTTTCGGAAAATTAACTCATTCAACCATCACTCCCAATCCTCTCGGTGCGGCTTTAAGGGAGTCATTCCCGGAAGTGGAAAGCGCAGTGAGAATCTGTGCAATGGGAAGTAAAGAGAAGTTGGTCAGCCGCGAAGATAAAAGTTTTTTTGAGGATGATTTCTTTTTAGCCGACCCTTCTTTTTTTGATGTCTTTACATTTCCTCTTTTAAAGGGCCATCCGGAAATGATCCTGAGTGACCCATGGTCTGTAGTCATCACCGAAAATGCCGCAGAAAAATATTTTGGAAATGAAGATCCTATAGGGCAGACACTGACATACGAGAAAAAGTACGATTTTAAAATCACTGGAGTCTTAAAAAATATCCCGGAAAATTCCCATTTCAGGTCTGACTTTTTTGCGTCAATGGGATGTGCCGATGATTTATACGGGGAAGGATTTTTAGAAGACTGGACTCAGAGCAGTGTTTACACATATGTACTCCTCCGGAACGGGCATCACTCCGAAGAATTTGAAAAGAAATTAACAGCGCTATTAGAAAATAAGCTGGCTTCACGAACGAGGGAAGCTTTCTCCGATGAAAAGATTCACCTCCAACCCATAACCCGCATTCATCTGCACTCAAACCTTTCTTCCGAGTTTGAAAAAAACAACGATATAAGAATCATCTATTTTTATTCTTTAATCGCGGCTATCATCCTGCTGATCGCCTGTGTCAATTTTATGAATATTTCTACAGCCAGAGCCAGTACAAGGTACAAAGAAGTGGGAATGAGAAAAGTGATCGGCGCTCAACGATGGCAGCTTATCCGTCAATTTTTGAGTGAATCCGTAATGCTTTCATTTCTTGCGCTTCCAATCGCTGTAATTATAGTTCAGCTTTTCCTTCCTTATTTCAGGAATCTGTTGGGGGTTGATATTACCTTCCATAATCTTACCCATCTTTCTGCATTGTTAGGGATAATCGGGATAACTGTCATTGTGGGCCTAATCTCAGGCAGTTATCCCTCATTTTTCCTTTCCGCATTCAATCCCATTAAAGTCCTTCGAGGGATTTTCATCAAGGATAGAAAAGGACTGCACTTGAGAAATGTTTTGGTTACCTCTCAATTTATCGTTTCAATCAGTCTGATCATCTGTACACTGATAATCAACCGTCAGGTCCATTTCATAAAGAATAAAAATCTCGGCTTCAACAAAGACAACGTCCTGGCTGTGCACATTCCTTCCGAAGATAAACAAATGAAAAGACAATATGAGGCTATAAAAAATGAGCTTCTAATCAACACGGATGTTCTGGGTGTGACCTCAACTTCAAATTTGCCTCATAGAAATTACGCGGCAAAGAATATTCCCATTGGAGAACAAGGCGAACAGCAATTTATGTCTTTAAATTTCATGCGAGTCGATTATGACTTTGCAAGCACTCTCGAGGCAAAAATGGTCCAGGGGAGGTTTTTTTCATTGGAAAGACCTTCAGATCAGAATGCTTTTATAATAAATGAAGCGGCGGCTAAGGAGCTCGGCTTTCAGGACCCTATCGGAAAACAGATTCCATGGATAGGGGACAGAAAACCCACTGTCATCGGAGTAGTTAATAATTTTCATTTCAAGTCCCTGCACAGTAAGATTGAACCGCTTGTTTTATCTCTTCAAAGTGGAGGGAATATCGACCATATTCTGATTAAAATCAGGCAGGGCAAAATCCCCCAGGCAATCAGTTTTATAAAAGGAACTTTGAAAAAATTCAATCCTGCAAGGCCGTTGAATTATTTCTTTATTGATGAAGACATTGATAGGATGTACAGAGCTGAAAACAAGTTCATGCAGGTTTTTATGTATTTCACGTTTCTTGCCATTTTTATAGCATCCCTTGGACTGTTCGGAGTGGCAACTTTCGGTATTCAGCAGAAGATAAAGGAAATCGGCATACGAAAAGTTCTGGGGGCTTCCGTTTTTAGCATAATAAAACTCTTATCCATAAATTATTTGTTATTGATGCTGGTGGCGAATATCTTTGCCTGGCCAATTTCATTTTATTTTATGAACAGGTGGCTGAAACAGTTTGCCTATAGAATAGACATGAGTGTGATTATCTTCATTGGTTCCGCTGCTTTTGCGCTAATTATTGCGCTGTTAACTCTGAGCTACCAGTCTGTCAAAGTGGCTTTCGCCAATCCTGCAGATTCGCTGCGGTATGAATGAGTAATTATAGCTGAAAATCTAATTCGCACTTAATAGTAGAAACAAATCCTCTAAAGCCCTGGCTTTTTTGGATTGATAAAGAGAGCTGAGCGCGTTAGAATTTTTATAAGGGGTCAAAATGAAAAGTAAAACTAAGGTCTTTCCAATTGTCTTATTTTTTTCAGTCATTATTATGTTGGTTTCCTGTCAAAAACAGAAAGCTAAATGGAAAGGGACAATAGAGGAAGTGGATGGAGTCACAGTCGCCAAGATCCCTCTGGAATTTCAACCTCAGGCTTTTAAAAAGAGCAAGCTCTACACTATAGAAGAAGACGAAGAGGGCTATCAATACGCTAAACGTTACAAAGTCACCTGGAGATATTAGTGAACTTAATCCGACAGGAAACCAAATCCTCTAAAGTTCCGGCATCCTATAATGTCTTTATTGTTTTCATGATGGATATTTCGGGCAATATGTGGGAAGCATTGGGTCCATGTTGGAAAACTTGCTGGAAACTTTTTTACAACAGAGTGAACTCCCTGGTTCTTAAATGACAGAGAGAATAATATGAAAAAGCTTGGTCATTTTATCCTCATATCGTCTTTTCTATGTTTGATAATCTTAGGAGGCGAGCCTTTGGCTTTTCAGAAACGTGACACGCGCAGATTGGGCAAAATGCTAAAAATCCAGCCGCCTCCAGGTGCGATTGAACTGGAGCTGGTGTATTCATTCCCCACAAAAGAACAGGAAGAGCAGGATCAATATTTTTGGGATCCCTATGGAATAGTAAGTGACCCGATTGGTAACATCTTTGTAGTTGACTTTTCAAATATGGTTTTCAAATATGACTCCGAAGGTAAATTCTTAAAGAAATTTGGGCAGAGTGATCAGGGTCCGGGAGACTTATCCAGGCCTCTCCATACGATATCATTAAACGATTCGATCGTCATAGCGGAGGACAGAAATATGCGCCTTCAATATTTTGATTTTGAAGGAAATACTAAAAAAATTGTCAAGCTATTTCGGTGGTATAATTCATTTGATATAAATGAAGATGGTTTGATCTTCGGAATCCCCTTTTCAAGGACGGATAATGAATCTCAATTGATTGAAGTCTTATCTCCAGAAGGGATGTTGATTTATTCCTTTGGAGATCTCTTGGATTATAAATATGACCACAATCGTCTAAATAGAGCATTTATATCGCTGAATAAAAAAGGCGAAATTCTGGTTGCCTTTGAACACTTCCCAATCGTGAGAAAATATTCTCAAAAAGGGACATTGGTTGCAGAGTATCATATTGAAACTGAAATGATGGTGGAAAAAGAAAAACACAATAAGGAGTTATACTCTTACCGTCCCCAGGCAAGAGTTAATTACATCCAAGCCATTCATTGTGCAAAAGAATTTGGGGATCATCTTTTCATGCTGGATTATGTTCCCCCAAGAATTTATATCATGGAAATGAACGAAGAAGGGAAACTTGAAAATACATACTGGGCAAAAGTGGGAGAAAAGTACTTTGCTTTTGATATCTTGCCCAAAAAAGAAAAAAATCAAATGATGTTTTATGTCTTACAAAAAAATCCAGAAGCAAAAATTAATATTTTTGCGCGAAAAAAATAAATTATCCTGGATCGACTAAATTAGGATTACTCATAGTGTTTAGGATATAATAATCGAAACCACAGCAACTCAAATCCCCAAAGCCCTGGCTTCCTTTGGTTGCAATAGAGAGCTGAGCAAGTTAGAATTTTTCTGTGGGGGTAAAAATGAGAAACAAAACTTTGGTCATTTCAATTGTCCTATCTATTTCAGCCCTCATGATGCTTGTATCCTGCCAACAACAAAAAGTTGAATGGAAAGGGACAATCGAAGAAGTGGATGGAGTACAACTTGTAATAAATCCAGAGATGCCTTTAAGTAAGAATGCTGGAAGAGAAAGGCTATTAAAGGAAGTATTACAAATTAAGGATGTGGGCGATGAATATTACTTCAAAAATCCAAATGATTTGAAAGTTGCTCCTGATGGCTCCATTTTTATTAATGACAAAGGACAATTTCTCCATTTTAGCGAAGATGGGAAATTTATCTGCAATTATTTCAAAATGGGCCAGGGACCAGGTGAAATGACAGGTGTATATGAATATTGTATTTTCGATAAAAGCATAATCTTGCAAAATGTGATGCCTCCTAAACTTCTTATTTTCGACTTAAATGGTAATTTAGAAAAAGAAGTCATCATTAAGCAGAAGCTTTACTTCCCTAAATTAAAGCATTTTCACAATGGCCATTATTATTTTATTCATTCTGGAAGGCCGGTTACGGAAAAAATGGCTGCGATTGTAGATGTAGCACAAAACTTGATTTGCATATCTCAGGACGGAAGTGAATTGAAAGAATTTATTTCATTCCCGACTAGGCAATATATAGAAAGATTCAAGAGAGGAGGGAGGGGCATCGTTAGCATTGATGAGTTAATTACAGTCCCTTATCAAAAAAAATATCTCGTTGTTTCTCATGCGGAGAAATATTTATTGAAACTCTACGATTTAGAAGTAAATCAAATCATTAGAATGTTCACAAGAGAGTATCCCAGAGTTAAGGTAACCAAAGAATACGAAATTGAGAAAACAAGCGGTCTTCTTGTTGATGGAAAACCTCTTACTGTACCAGGTTTAAATTATCAGGATGATGTGAAAAGCATTTTTATTTCACATAATCAGATTTGGGTAATGACTTCAACTGTATATAAGAAAAAGGGCACTCTTTTTGATGTGTATGATTTTGACGGAAAATACATTGATAACTTTTATTTGAACTTGCCAGATAAATTTATTGGAAAAATATATGGCAAGTGGCAAATGGATATTAAGAGCAATTTTCTTTATACAATTGAAGGAGCTGAGGAAGGAACATATGTCATCAAAAAGTATAAAATAGAGAATAAGAATTGACATATCCGAACCCAACTTCCCTAAAGCCTGGATTGAAAAAAGACAAAAAGAACTAGATTAAGGGTCTATAATAATGGAGGGGAAGATGAAAAATAAGGATTGGTTAACCTTAATCATTATATTCTTTTCAGTCTCCATATTGCTTATTTCCTGTCAAAAACAAGAGTCAGAATGGAAAGGCACCATAGAAGAAGTGGATGGAGTCACAGTCGTCAAGAATCCCAAAAAGCCGATGTACGGGGAAGATGTTTTCAGTTTGGAAGAAGAGCTGTCGATTGGAGAAGCCGAAGGAAGAGAGAAGTATATGTTTTCTGAGATAAGAGGAATAGCAGTGGACGATGAAGAAAGGATTTATTTTTTGGATTCTAAGGAGGCTCACATTAAAGTTTTCGACAAGGATGGAGAATATGTTAATACAATTAGCAGAAAGGGACAGGGACCTGGTGAGATAGGTTTTCCTCGTTCTGTGTTCATTACGAGTCAGGATGAAATAGTAGTGCAGGATTTAGCTAATCGGCGTCTAGAATTTTTTTCTTTGGAGGGAAAGTTTATTAAAAGTATATCAACAGCCAAAATGAGTTTAAGGTCATCTAGGGTTGATTCGGAAGGAAATATAATTGGGGTAGTCGCTGTCATAAGGGAAGAAAACTTATGGCATGAACTTAAAAAATTCGATTGTGATTTGAACATTCTCTATACTTATGCTTCTTCGCCTGCACCAAGTCCTAGCAGCTTCAATCCCTTCATGCCTGTGTTGAGATGGGAATTAACCCAAAATGACCAGGTCGTTTGCGGTTATCCAGAAAAATATGAAATAGAGATTGTTGATAGCAAAGGTAAAGTGATAAGAAAAATAGTGAAGGATTATAAACCAGTTGAAATTAACAAAGAGGAGATGGAGCGGCTTGAAAAGCTGCCGAAGACAATAAAGGTCTCTATACTTAAATACAAATCAGCTTATCAACGGTTTTTTGTTAGTGATGAAGGGAAAATTTTTGTTATGACTTGGGAACGAGTAGCAGATGGAGATGGATTCTACTACGATATCTTTGATTCAGAAGGAAAATGTATAGCTAAGATTCCCCTCAAGATAACGCCTCAATCAATAAATAATAATAAGTTCTATACTGTCGAAGAAGATGAAGACGGCTATCAATACGTTAAACGTTACAAAGTTACCTGGAGATATTAACGATTGAGCCGACAGGAACCCAAATCCCCCAAAACCCTGGCTGCTCGATATTGAAAAGGAGAAGAGGACTGAAGAAGAGCTTCTTGTTTATGTCTACGTGAATACAAAAATACGAAATATTGAACAGTATGAGATATAAAAAATTATTCGGGATGATTTTCTTAATTGTCTTTCTTTTGAATCTGGAACTATTTGTTATTGGTCAACAAAAATCGAGTAATGAAGCCTATCAGGCAAAGAAGAGGAAGGAATGGTTGAGAAAAGTCCCTCTTCCCAAAGATGCTATAGAACTTGAATTGAAATTTTCATTCCCTTCTGAAGAATTGGTAGCAAAAGATATTTATTTGGGGAGTGCCTGGAATATATCCAATGATTCTTCAGGGAATATTTTTGTCTCTGATACAAAGACAAAGCGAGTCATTAAGTTTGATCCATCGGGCAATTATCTATTTCAAATAGGTAGGAAGGGACAGGGTCCAGGAGAATTTAGCTATGGACCGTTTAAAATAATGCTGATGAAAAACTTCATAGTTATGAATGAGTATGGTCGGATTCAGTTCTTTGATAAAAATGGGAAGTATGTGAAGAGTTTTAAAATTTATAAAACTTATCGAGATATGGTCATGAGTGATGATGGTTTAATTTTTGCTGCTCCTTCTTTATCTGGGAATCAATCTAATCTTATTGATGTTTTATCTCAAGAGGGTGAGTTATTGTATTCTTTTGGAAAGCCTAAGGAATTCAAGTCTATGCGTGCTCCTCTTAATACCGTCAAATTAGCTTTGAATAATAAGAAAGAGTTATTTGTAGCCTTTGAGCATTTTCCGATAATTCGTAAATATTCCACTCATGGAGAGTTACTTAATGAATTCAGAATCGTTCATAAAGCCATTAAAACACAGGAAGAAATAAACGAATCTCGTATCTCGTCTCTATCAAAAGAAAGAACGGGTTATGTAATAATAATAAGTGCTATCAAGGCGATCGGAAATAGAATTTATGTTTTGCATACTGTGCCCCGCGTTAAGATATTTGAGTTTGATAATAATGGACAACAACAATCTACTTATTGGTATACAAGGCCATACGGTTACCTCGTTGTAGATTTCATTGTCTCAAATAAAGGCTTTAAAAAAATCTTTTATATTTTGCAAAAGTCTCCAGATAATAAAATTGAGGTTTTTGCTCCAAAAACTAAATAAAATGAAAAAGGCAGTTGAGTCAGTTAGTCCCTCAGTTTTTGGACGTTTTGATAAGCAGGGATTCTTTGAGAGCATGTTTATCTATATTTTTGGTCACTGTTTTTGGTCACTGTTGACATATTTAGCTCTGTAATATAAATAGACAACGTCTACTCAATTTTAGTGGGGGTATATGTCATGAAAAACAAAACAATCATAGGAACAATTCTTGTATTCCTTATCTTCTCTGGTTCTATTCTTGCTCAGGAAATTGAGCAAAAAACCGAATTTCCATACCTAACTCTTAGGCAGAAATGGCAACGTGCGACGAATCATCTAAATTTATTCATGATAGCAGGTATTTCATACGTTAAATCTCAAGGGAAACCAGTTGCTGATTTCGGTAAATATGCTGGTGAATTATTTGCTCCTAATTGGGAAGAAGCAAAAGGCAAAGGAGTATGGGGATTCGTAGAAGGAATATACAGGAATTGGCAAGTATTAAGTGGTTTTAATATGCAATTGCAGTTTATTACAAAAACTTCTATTGAAGCGAAAATTCAAGATATTGGAGAAGCTTCTCTCGAAACTTGGACAGAATCAGGAGTAACGAAAGAAGACTATTTTCTTTTTTACGAACAGTTCATGATAACCATAACAGACTATCTTGGACTGGAATACAAACAAGAAATTGAAGAAGACTGGATTTACTTCACTGTCACTGAAAAGAAATAGAACTAAGATTAGCTGAGCCAAAATGGATTTAATGACCACCAAGATTGATTCTAAAAGAAATATAATTTCGATTGATGCCGTGAGAGAGGAAGAAAATTCCAGGTATGAACTTAAAAAATTCGACTCTGACATGAACTATCTCTTTTCGTTAGGTTCTTCACCTTTACCAGATCCCAGTCGATTTAATCCTTTTATGGCCGTGTTGAGATGGGACCTTACCAGTACTGATCAAATTGTCTGCGGTTATCCCCAAACATACGAAATAAAAATCTATGACTCTGAAGGAAATGTAGTCAGAAAGATATTGAAGGAGCATGATCCCATAGAAATCACCAAAGAAGATATAGAGGAGACGACGAAAAGTATACCGGCGCAAATAGAATTGTCAATCCCAAAATATTACTCAGCTTTCCAGCGGATATCAGTTGATGATGAGAATAGGATTTATGTTTTAACCTGGGAGCGGACAACAGATGGAGAGGGATATTATTTTTATATCTTTGATTCAGTGGGGAAATACATCGCCAAGATCCCTCTGGAATTTCAACCTCAGGCTTTTAAAAAGAGCAAGCTCTACACTATAGAAGAAGACGAAGAGGGCTATCAATACGCTAAACGTTATAAAGTCACCTGGAAATATTAGTGAACTTAATCCGACAGGAAGCCAAATCCTCTAAAGTTCCGGATTGAAAAAGAGGGGCGAATGGATTGATCACCAAATAAAAAGACAAGTCAGAGGATGAGCACCATTTATCAGGAGGCCAATGTGATTTTAAAAAAGTACAGGTATCGATTTTTTCTGCTTCTGATTTTTATTGTGGTTCTCGGTAGCACCGCATTGCTTCTGATTAAGATCACTCAAGGCCCATTTCGAATAGCCAGGCGTGTCCCTCCCCCCGATAATTATTCGCTAAGGGACAAGTGGTTTAAACAGATTTACTTACAGAAATTCCTGTCAAACTCTATTAAGGAAGTAAACTTAGAGCACTGCGATCTATCAGAACTTGACCTCACGGATAAATTTGACATTCTCATCAATTCGAGTTTCGACACCAAGACACAGTGGCCGAGCGAGCTTCCCGAACCTTTTGATCCTGGCCTGATAATGGAGGCTGGGAAAAATCCGGGTCTGGGGCTAAGAGGACTTCATGAGATGGATATCACCGGTAAAAATGTTGGTATTGCAATAATCGATTATGCTTTACTGACAGGACACAAAGAATATAGAAGGAGGCTCAAGCTTTATGAAGAGATTCAACCTGTCCACAAAGAAGCCCATATGCACGGCACGGCTATGTCATCTATTGCTGTTGGTGAACAAATCGGCACAGCACCGGGTGCGAACCTTTATTTTATCGCTGAGCTTAACATGAAAAAACGCCAGAAAAAAGGGACTGCGAGGGCGAAATTAGATTTTTCCAATACAGCAAAAGCCGTCATCAGACTTCTTGAAATTAACGAGAGGCTTCCTGAGCGTAAAAAAATCAGGGTTATCTCAATATCTACAGGCTGGGCTCCAGGGAATGACAGCTATGCAGAAATGGATGAAGCAGTGAACAGGGCCAAAGAGAAAGGGATTTTCGTTATTTCCGCCAATCTCTTTGAAACATATGGCTACAAGTTCTTTTTTCATGGGCTGGATAGGAATCCTTTAGAGGATCCGGATGACTTTTCAGCATACAGTGTAATAGGCTGGGAAGAGTGGATTTCACTTTTGGGGAAAGGTCGCTTTCCGGAATTCATAAGGATTTACGAAGAAAAATTCGAGAGTTCTCTCAAGAGTGACATATTGTTGATCCCAATCTACTCAAGGACAGAAGCCAGTCCCGCCAGTAAGAAGGAGTATGCGTTTAGCAGAAGAACCGGCTGGAGCCAGGTTCCTCCCTATTTAGCCGGGATATACGCTCTTGCTTGTCAGGTCAAACCGGATATAACGCCGGAAATTTTTTGGGCAGCCGCGTTAAAAACAGGAGAGGCAAGAACTGTGCACAAGGGGGAGAAAAAGTTCCGAGGAAAGATTATCAATCCAGTAAAGTTGATACAGGAGATCAAAAGCCTTATTCCTTAAAGCCCTGGCTTCCCTGGATTGAAAAAGGACGCTGAGCGAATTATCATTTCATAAGAGAGACGGATAATAGAATTTTTTATTCGGAATAAAATGAATTGGCTGGCTTTTAGAAGAATAGAATTCCTTTTTTTTCAAACTATGTGAATTTTAAGTTATAATTAGAAAAACGGCAATTAATCCAATCTGCTAAACTTAAGGAGGGTTAGAATGAAACGTATATTGGTGCTATTTCTTGGTTTTTCAATTTTTATGCCCGTTTTTTCTGGACCGGTTCAAATAGCAAAGAATAAGAACGTTTTCCGCGTGACTCTGAGTCGTATTGATAATGTAAAGAGCGGTGTTTTCAATGGCTTTCGTTTCGACAAGGACGATGTGGCAGAGGTCGTACAGAAATATCCGGTAAAGCTTCCCGAGCCCCTGCCCGCGGATTCCCAATTGGGCTATTTTTATGGCGGACCCATCTATGCCATCAAGCAAAAGGTACCGGGCGAATCGAAGATAAAGCTGATCCTGGATACCAACGCGAATTTCGACCTGACCGATGACGATGTTCTGGAACTGCCCAATGTGGAGAAATCGGAAGAGGCAACCCAGGTAAAAATCGCCCGTCGCTTCGCCGATCCTCCACCGCGGACAGAATGGCTGCCTTACCTCATTTGGTATAGAGAATCCAAGGGGCGCAATGGCCAGGTCCGGGAATCCGTCTACATCCAAGAAAATTACAGGTTCACAGGAGAATTCCGCCTGGGAAACAAGGTCTATACTCTCGATCTCGTCGATGCAGATGCTCGAGGACGCTTCATCCGAGAAAAGCTCGTCAACGTCTTTATTCATCTCAAGGTGAAAGACGACAAAAAACCGAGCAGAGGCCACAGACTCTTCGAGCTTATCCAGATCGAGAACAGCCTGTACGAGATCAAGGACTTTGCCGAAGACGGCAGTTGGATTGATTTTATTAAAACCCCATTGCCCACGGCTGCGCTCGGCAAGCCCGCTCCGGATATGGAGCTGACAGATACAACCGGTCGGAATTTCCGGCTCAGCGACTATCGGGGCAAGCTCCTGCTTCTTGACTTATGGCCCTCCTGGTGCAAGCCCTGCGTCGCCGAGTTCACCGAGATCAAGAAAATTTTCCAAAAATACAAAGACCGGTCTTTTGCCGTCATTGGTATCAACATCGATGAAGCGACAAGGCTAGAACAAGCCCGTAAAGTGATCGCCGACCACCAAATTCCCTGGCCGCAGGTAATGGAGGGGAAAGGCGAGTTCATCCCTGTCTATCAGGTCTACGCCCGTCTGCCTGAACGAATGAATTCTTTTCCAGCTTATGTGGCGATTGACCGGCAAGGTATTGCCCGCTACGCCACTAACGACTTCAGGAAGATGGCCCGGTTTCTTGAGGCCAGTTTCGCTGATGAAACCGATGGAACCGATACCTTGTTTATTCCTCTAGCAGACGCGACTACAGTTCCTGCCAAAGAACCCGCCTCCATTGACTTTTCCAGCAAAAAAGTCCAGAAATTCCTGGATTCACACCCGGCAAAACTGCCGGATAATCTTCTCCAAGGAGCCCGCATAGGAGTGATGTCCAACGGCACGTTGTTTATCTCCAGTCCAGGCACGTCGGCGGACAATGTCCGGATCATCGTCGATTCTGATCGTGATTTCGATCTGACCAACAACGAAGTCCAAGAGATCCCCGTTTTGGATAAGCCAAATCCTGACAGATCCGAAGCCAAGAACATCCAGATCATCATCACGTATGCCAGCGATGCTCGCTCTTTCTATCCCTATGCTTTTTTCGCAAAACCTGTTCCGGGCAGGGATTCCCTGGACATCTTGTTCTTTGGTTATCAACAAACCTTCAGTGGGTCCATCTATGAGGGGGATCGAGAGTATCAAATAGAGCTCATCGATCCCACTCCTGACCTGCTCTTCACTGAGGAAGACATGTCCCGTCCGAATATTCTCAAGCTGAAGATCAAGAGAGACGGCGAATGGGCTGTCGTCCATCAGGGAACGGGGAAGATCCCCATAGGCGACCACCTCTACTGCCTCTGCTTTGTGTCCGACGACGGCCACCTCGTCGAGCTGGAAAGAGAGAAGTAAAAGCCGGTTTAGATAGTCAGGGCCTTTTGAAATGTCCTAAATTATCAAATGGATTAAATTAAAATTAGCGAAAGCCAAATCCGCTAAGTCCTGGCTTCTCTGGGTTGGAAAAGGAAGCTGAGCGAGTTAGAATTTTTATAAGGCTGGGAATATGAAAAGCAAAATCACAATTTTTTCAATCGCATTATTTTTTTCAGCATCTATTATGCTTGTTTCCTGTGGAGAACAGAAGGCGGGATG
>Ga0209636_10001591_pt1 | contig 23017 bp, 28 predicted proteins | sample DeeMarSWOR152_54_FD_187464 | JGI IMG/M metagenome (GOLD analysis project Ga0209636, IMG submission 187464) | Marine sediment microbial communities from White Oak River estuary, North Carolina - WOR-1-52-54 (SPAdes) (version 2) | ecosystem: Environmental > Aquatic > Marine > Intertidal zone >...
CAACGTATTGCCAATAATTCGCGAGTTCTGGGAGTCATCAACCCACAGACCAAAAGAGCCGTTCTGCATCGTGAAATTCCTAATCTCCACATGGTCAGCGGTGACGTAAACCACCTTACCGGTACCATTGCCATCAATGATAGTTGAACTTCGGTCTTCACCAATAAGCGACAACGACTTGTCCACCGTCACATGCTCATAATAAACTCCAGAAGCAACATAGATCTGGTGGCCATCCAAAGTTCCCGGAGCATCAATTGCCTCTTGTATGGATGAAAATTTCTCCCCTGTGTTAAGATTGCGCACACGAAGATTGTCCTGTCCTGCAGCGTAATTCTGTTTAGGATAAGGCTGCCCAGAAGAGCGAGGAAAAACCACCGAAACACCAAGAATCAATGAGAAAGCGAGCATTAACGTCAAGGCCTTAGTCCACAAAAAAATCCCCATACCGTTCTACACGTAAAACCATAATCCAGATTATAAGAATTGTCAGTCAATCTAACACGAGCCCAGACCAGAAGCAAGCAAAATAAAGGGAGAAGGCTAACCTGCCTTCGAAAAATGGAGGACTATATATGGGTATAGAACACTTCTATTGTGTCGCTTCCTTCGAAAGCGTCACCATCGTAGAGATTGCCTACCACTGTTAACGTTGCCTCATACTTGACACGAGGGGACATATGTCCAACCATCGACCATAGAAAGCTTATCACCATCGCCCTATCAAACTTCACCATCAGAACACTTCCTTCGACGACGTACTTGGACACCGAGACATGCCCCCCCATGACCTCTAAGGTGACCGACGAAATGTCAATGTCGTTCACGTCGTAGTCTTGGGGGAGGTCGATATGAGCCGTTATCCAATTGCCACAACCACCTTCCTTCAGCTGCAAGGCGTTAGGATGGATATCCACATCAGCCGAGATAATGTTTGCCTGAACCTGAGACGTGACAAACTGCATCCAGATGGCCAAAGACAACATAAAAGCTAGAGCAATTAAGACTATGTGCTTACGCATTTCTCATTCTCCTCTCTCTTGGTGCTTATCTATTGCAGTCTATTAGGAAATCTAGGAATATTTGTGTTACTGTACATAAGTTATAGAACTGAGTTCTACGTCTTCTCATTATTGAACTGCTTCGTGTGTTAGAATCTCTACTATTTTTTTGGCAGCCGTTCCATCTCCATACGGCGACGCTTTTGGCAATCGGCCCTTCTCACTCAAGCCCTTCTCCATTCCCTCCAGAATCTTACGCTTCTCCACACCGACCACTCTTGCAAAGCCCGCCGCAACAGCCTCAGGCCGCTCAGTAGACAACCTGATCACCAACACAGGCTTCTGTATAGGCGGAGCAGTAGCCTCCTCCTGAATCCCGCCAGAGTCAGTGATTATCATCTCACATTTCTTCATAAGCACGAGGAAGTCAAAGTAACCCAACGGCGGCAAGAGCTGAACATTCTCAGCTCTAGAGAGCTTCCTCCACAACTTCTGTTGAATCAACCGCTTCTTACTCCGCGGATGAATAGGGTATACCACTGGAACAGGCGCCTCAGCAAACGCTTCAACAAATTTCCTCAGCACAACGGGATCGTCAACATTCTCTGCCCGATGCGCCGTCACCAGAACAAACCTCTTGAACCGAATTGCATCCATTATCCTCGAATTTCTCTCCGCCAAAGGAATATGCTGTATCACAGCGTCGATGACCGTGTTCCCAGTCACGTAGATCTTGCCCCAAACGTTTTCTTGCTCCAAATTTCTACGCGAGCTTTCCGTTGGCGCGAAAAGATACGTGGAAATGTGATCAACTAAACGGCGGTTGTGTTCCTCTGGCATGCGCAAGTCAAAGCTTCGCAGTCCCGCCTCAACATGACCAACTTGAACGTCGAGTTTCACAGCGGCCAAAGCCGAAGCCAGCACACCATTCGTGTCACCTTCCACCAACATAACCTTGGGCTTCGCTACCTTGACAACACGTTCAATAAGCGTTAAGATTCTCCCCGTCTGTACTCCCGGCGAGTACGCTCTCACCTTAAACCCATAATCTGGTTTTGGCAGTTCCAGTTCCTCGATAAATGTTTGAGACATATTGAAGTCATAATGCTGCCCACAATGAACAAAAACATAAGACTCAGCATTCTCCTCCAACGCCCGAATGACCGGCGCCATCTTGATAATTTCCGGCCTTGTACCAATCACAATCATGTAGTCCCCACTGATGGTTTCCACCTTCCCTTCTGCAGTTCACATTCCTATCTGATTACCAAGCCTCGCCCTAATATTTTTCCTGTTCTCGACACACGGGTACAGAGTCTTTGAAGTTTCCTCTCACCAACACGCCGGAATCTTACGAACCGCCTATTTGAACCAAAATAGAGGGGGAGCTAAACAACCATCGTGCACACACTTACCGAAATTGCGGACACACAAAATACTACTGATAAACCTCGACTTAATTTCGTAAATAAGGCCCGTCCAGCCAACAAGCGTATCGCCCATGGGTTACGTATTCACGTTATCGCGTTTTCGATTCCGAATCCACCAAATCGGCCACCTGCATCTGCACATGCTTCCAGAAATCATCTTCGAGCGTGTTCAACATCTCTCGCTCTCTTGCTTCCTTCAGAATAAGGTATCCTCCCCCAAACAATGAAGTCAAGTATCCAGCTATCATTGACCGTGAAAAAAGCCCTCGCTTTCCTCCTGACAAGAATTCTATCACAAAGTCATCCGGCTGACCGACCACGCTCACGTCAATCTTCAGTTGCAGGCCTGGAATTTTGCTCTCTGCGCGGATTAAGTATCCACTAGGCTCTTGTTCAAACGTGGTTTGAAAATCCATCTCATTGAAGAATGGGATTATTCGTTCAGCAAGCATTCTTAGATCCACGTCTTTCTTAAGCCACTGATTCTTCATTTCGACACGCCTTCCACACTAAGAATGCTATCCGACAATTAGTCTTTGCAGGTATACTTTGCCCGCACGCGTATAAATAGGAATTGGCATCGCAGTCTGTTGGCTATAAGTTCTGACCTCTCAACTTCTCATACCTTTTCCAAACAACAACGTAAAGTTGATCCCTCAAAGCGTCTCCAAGGGGACTGAAGTTGTGAAGACTCTTGATTGCATTAGCCAACTCTTCGTCTTCTAGAACTTCTGCCACCCATCTTTCAAAATCTCCTCGATGGAAATGAAATTCTAGCGATTTCACGTTGACTTGTCTTATCTTAGTCACAAACTCTTCTAGAGAAGACGCGTGTTGACCAGAGTAGTTCCCTATGGAGGTGAAAAAGTAGAATTCCTTTTCTCTCGGCAATCTTCTCAGAGATCGAGGAACTGAGAAAGGCATCAGCTGTTTAGCCCCTCCTTCCCGAAATCAGACCGAATCCGCTTACGCCCAATACTCGACTCCTATTAGTCACAGATTTTTCATTCCTTCTTGAAGATAAGTATTTCATCTTTATATTTTCTTGTGATAATGGACGTTCGGATTCTCAAGACTCCGGGAAGTGGCGCAACCTTCTGAGCGATGAAAGAATGCAGCTTGTCCTGATCTTCGGCAACCACCTTGGCAATTATCAACAGCTCTTCAGACAGTGAGGTGGAAACCTCCAAGACTTCGTCTGATTCGGACAACCTCTCTGCCACATTCTCACTTTCCTTAGGGTTAGTAAATATAGTCATGATGGCCGTGATATTTTTTCGTCCAATTTTAGCTAAGTCAACGATTGCAGTGTATTTCTTAATGACACCTTGTTTCTCCAACCTCTTTACATGGTCATAAACTGTGGAGTGCGCTACGCCTAGGTGGTTACCAATCTCTTTGTAAGTCTGTCTTGCATTCTCCTGAAGGGCCTGCAAAATCCCCTCATCTAAGCTGTCTACGGCAATCATCTGCCTTCTCTTTTTCATCGTCTCGACCCGAGCGAAACTAGTTTGCTGCTCAGGTAATTTATTGTTTGTCGTCGGAAAAATGTGTGGGAAACAACAAAAACTCGAAAAACCTACATGCTCTACACTCACGAGGTTTAAATAATTCAAGAGATAAATTGATGCACCTACCTAGTAGATTCACGGATTTTTGTCACAAAAATTGCTCTGGTGCCTACAATTTTTCAAAAAATATATCATCCTATGAATATTTTTCGAAAATCTTGTTAATTACCCTTAAATTGTTCGAACTAGAACTTACTTCTATAGTTAACTAGAAGGCACATGAATGACCCAAGATATTCCACAGGTTTGGGACCTCCTCAAGCATTTTAAAGATTGGTGTGAGTCGAAAGGATGGAAGACCTCTGAGTCTGAAGATTGGGTCAAGAAAGGCGCAGAGTACCATAACTTTCTGTGGACTTCCACCATTCATCTCTCGACTTTCAAAAGGATTGCCATAAATCATCGGTGTGCCATTAATGAAGGAATCTCCTACCGCGTAGTAGACGTCTCTTACACCGCTTGGTTGTTCCCACAACCCCCTCCTGAAAACCTGATACATGTAGTAAGAGAAGACCCTGAGCTCTTGAGAAGAAACGCGATATATGACCTAAGCTATCTGTACGCTGATAAGCCAACCTGCTTGAGATTAAACGAGACCAGAAGTAGCGTGTTCCGAGAGTTTGAAAGGTTCTTGCAAGAGAAGTGGGGAATAGAAGTGAAATCATCTCAAGAGACCCTTGTCGAAGAAGTCTAGGGCCTATCCTAGCAGAACTTCATCAGTAGCGCAACTTACTTGGGCACATAAATTGCACGCTATTCTTCTCCTTCATACGGCGTCGCTACCGAGAAAACGTCTCGCGGCGCTAAGACGGATATCCCAGCATACTTGCCGATTATGTCGACGCGGAGGATTTTCTCAGGATTCTCGAGGTCCACCTTCTCCTCGATTAGCTCGGCGAGTTCTTCGATAATATCCGTTTTGTGATACTGGTTGTATCGGCGTTTTTCAACGGTCATTCGCCACGTTTCACCTACATCGATTCTGCTTTTTAGTCTCCGTATGCCCTCCTTCATTGATTTCATGTCAGACCGGGTCCACAAGTCAACTGGTACCCACTTTGACGTGTATTGGATGGTCATAGGATCGTCAGTAAACAATTCTCTAAGCCGGCTAATCACCAGTCGTGAATCCAGGCGAGTCCTAACGCCAATTATCCCTTGGGCGAACGTACGCCTAACTACTGGACTTTCGTCGCCAAGTACATCCAGAATCTGAATGATTTCTTCCTGTGCTCTTCTGTAGTCGCCCCAAGAACAAGAAACAAGGATGTTATAGTCGTAAATCCTCTCTCCCATGTGAGCACCAATTCTCAGAGGCCTCGTTTCACACTTAAGTTTAACACCAGTTTCTCCTCGATGACCTCTAGGAAGCTTTGATAAGTAACATAAGCCCACCTACTTGAGGGAGAAAGATGCCTGAAAAAGGGGAAGAAATAAAGAAGGTCGCTGAGCTTAGAACGAGATTACAGAAGCGTGTGGAGCAAATCGAAACCGAACTTGAAGAACTGCGAGTCTTGCTCAAGCTCGTGGATGAAACCTTACTAGAGAAAGGCTTCAAGAGAGCTGAAATTGCAGAGACAGCCCCTGCTCCTCCTGAAGCCGAGGCAACTCCAACCCCGCCTGAAGTCGCTCCAACACCCGCAGAATATGAAAGAAAGATTCCTTTAAAGACGGTGACTGGCGATCTTCTCGCCGTCCTCTACATGTCAAAGGATTCTATGCAGATCGCTCCTGCTGAAGACAAGAGCTTCGATGTCAAAACTCCGCCCTTTATGTCGTTCCTGGTTGAGAGAGTTCTGGCCAAGATGCAGGAGAGCGACCGTGAAGCGGCAAGCAGGGGCGAGATCACTCCAGATAACATCCTCTCCTATAACATCGCTCGAGATGGAGATATAATCCGAGGGGTGACGATTAGAAATATCAGGTCAGGAAGACTGAGGGAGCTGAAGTCGGCTGTCCGTTGGACTCTGGAAAAGATGTATGAGAAAACGGTTCAAGAAAATTGACTGTCGTGAACCGAGAGGAAGGTCTGACAATTTTTCTTTTACAGAATTCTTGGCTAGGGCCATCCTGCGAGAGCCGTTTCGAACACTCTCTTCACAAGTTCGAGAATATAGTCTAATTGCTCAGAGTATAGTCCCACGGTTAAGAAGGTTAAGCCTGAAAGTAGCAAGAGGGAACCGATGACCCTCTTCACCGACTGATCCATGAATAATATCTCCGATTGTCATCATTGATTGACTCATCATCTATTTAAAGAGTTCATAAAATCTGCGCTGCTCTACGTAGTCCCAACGTCAGTGTGAGAGTATTCAGTCAGCAGATCTTCCACCTGTCTGCACGTGAGTGAGCAACTTTTCACCCATTTTCTGGATGGTCTTTATGCTCTGTGATTTTCCATTGTATTCCAGGGGAGTCATTCGATGCATGTCGGCTTCCAACACTAGCTCGTCATAAGGAATTACGCCAAGCAGAGAAATCTTGTTGTCACCTGCAAACTTTTCAATGACTTCTCTCTCTTTCCTATTTGCAACCTTGTTCCCTACGATAAAGATTCTCTTGATTCCAGATTCAGTTGCCAGGTCATGAATTCTCCTCGCCGTTTCCAAGGACTTGAAGCCTGGATTGACGACTATGAGCATTGTATCAACGTGTTTCGCTGTTCCCCGCCCCATATGCTCTATCCCTGCCTCCATGTCCATAACCACAACCTCGTCTCTCTCAACAACTAGGTGGCGAAGCAGCTCCCTTACGATGGCGTTTGCCGGGCATGTGCAGCCTCCCCCCGTTGATCTGACAGTTCCCATAAGAAGAAGGTTCATGCCATACGGCGATTTCACAGTGAAATCCCTAACAATGTCGTTGACGCTGAAGGAGAGGCGGTAAACGCCGGAAAATCCAGTGCTAGTCTTGGACTCTACTAGTTCGGTGTTCTCGGACACCGGAACGATTTTGTTTGCTTGTTCGAGGGGAATGCCTAAGGTTAGGGCTAGGTTTGGAGAGGGATCGGCGTCGATGGCTAAAACTTTGAAACCTCTTTTGACAAAGTAGTCGGCGAGAACTCCTGCAACTAGGGTTTTCCCAACTCCACCCTTACCAGTGACAGCTATTTTCACTCGGTTTTCACCGTGTTTTGGTTAAGTCTTGTGGGTCTATTTACGCTTTCTGAAATAGAAGGGACCATCTTTTTCAAAATGCATTACAAGCCTGCTTCGAGCAGGTCCTTGATTTCGCGCTCGCTTCTCATTTGTGCCTGGCATTTCTCATGTCTTTTGTCTGCCTCGTTCTCCAGGCTCTCTTCCGTTGAGTTTCTATCCTTTCTCTAGAATAGGCGTAGTGTTTGGAACCAGGTCTTCTGATTTGGTCCAACCCCTTATAGAAGTCTGAATAGCTTATTGCTCCATCGGAAAGTGCTGATGTGATTTCGTTTAGTCTCATTTTCTCCTCATTTGAAGTGGTGTTATCCCACGTCTTGGAATAGGCCATAAAAGCGACGTGGAATTTGAAGTCGGATGGTCTGTCAATCATAAGTTTTGTCACTTCTTCTTCATTAGATTGCAGTTTTCTTTCCTTGGTCATAATGATCTATACCCTGAAAGCGTAGAGACTCTATACGTAAAGCTCACTATAAATCTTCTCTTGTGCGTGCATGCGTGCGTGCAATTTTTAAGGTTAGAATTCGAAATAGCGATCTTTGTGGTAGTTGAATAGCATGGATGCTGAGAGAATAGATCCTCTCACCGTTGCGTTGGAGCAGTTAAGGACTACGGCGGAGCGGATAGATTTAGATTCAAACATTTACGAGATTCTCAAGTATCCGAAACAGTCACTTGTCGTTTCAATCCCTATAAAACTTGACAATGGCAAAGTCAGCGTTTTCACGGGCTGCCGTGTCCAACATAACGATGCACGGGGGCCCTTCAAAGGAGGCATACGTTACCATCCAGATGTTACTTTGAATGAAATCAGAGCCTTAGCTATGTGGATGACGTGGAAATGCGCGGTTGTTGATATTCCCTATGGCGGCGCCAAGGGCGGGGTGTGTTGTGATCCAAAGGAATTGTCAAAGGAAGAGTTGGAGCGCTTAACAAGGCGATACGTTAGTGCGCTCATGGATATTATTGGACCTTTTCGCGACGTCCCTGCCCCGGATGTCTACACTGACGAGCAAATCATGGCGTGGATCATGGACACCTACAGTCGATTCAAAGGTTATAGCGTGCCAGAATGCGTCACTGGGAAGCCCATTATCTTGGGAGGGTCTGAAGGTCGGACTGAGGCAACCTCGCGTGGTGTGATAATTTGTGTAAGAGAAACCACCGGGCGTCTTGGCTTAAAAATGAAAGGCGCAACAGTGGCCGTGCAAGGCTTCGGAACTGTTGGTTGGAACGCTGCAAGAATAGCCTACGACATGGGGTGCAGAGTGATTGCAGTTTCAGATTCGAGGGGCGCAATCCACTGTGAAGAGGGCTTGAATCCATACAAGGTTTATGAGCATAAAGAGAAGAATGGCTCTGTCGTCGACTACAAGGGATGCGAGAACGTAACAAACGGAGAATTGTTAGAGTTGAAATGTGACATCTTGATTCCTGCGGCTTTAGAAAATCAGTTAATGAAGGCTACTGCCGGAAGCATAAGAGCTAGAATTATTGTAGAAGCAGCTAATGGACCTACGACTCCAGAGGCTGACAAAATACTTCAAGAAAAGGGGGTCTTCGTAGTGCCAGATATACTTGCTAACGCAGGCGGGGCCACAGTAAGCTATCTAGAATGGGTACAAAATCTCGAACGAGAACACTGGTCTTTAGAGGAAGTGAACCGTAAACTGGAGAGCAAGATGCTCAAGGCTTTCAATGACGTTTACGAAACGGCAACGAAAGAAAAATCTGATATGCGGACTGTAGCGTTAATGCTCGGCATTGGAAGAGTTGGTGAAGCCATAAAAACACTTGGCATATGGCCATAATCAGCCAGAAATGCCACTTCTGTTGCCTGTCATTAGGAGCGTGACAAGACCAGACGCTCAGAGCCAACGTCAACTTCCCTGATCTTGCAGTTCTCGAATACTTTTGTAACACCAAGGACGTCTTTAACCGTGATTCTTGTGCCTTCCGCCTTCACGTAGACTGCGCCTTTGTAGACCGCCTTTCCTTCCAATTCCACGGTGAACTCGCACACTTTTTCTCCCTCAAGCGTTTGGCTTCTATGAAATGAAGCCTTCATATAAGCCTTCTTCAAGGAGTTCTGTTCATCGAAGAACCGATTTCTTGTTTCAACTTAGCATAGGCTTCTTTTGGGTTTCTCAGGTCGGCTGCTAGCTTTTCAAAGGGGCATATGTCCGTTCTGTCATAGCTGAGAATGTTTGAGACAACGTTCTCATACTCGCAAGGAATGGCATTTTCTCTCAGTATCTGCATTCCATCTTCACTTATTGTGACTGCAAATACCGAAGCGACTTCACCGTAAGCACAAAGGAGGGCCGCTGCTCTGCCGACAATTCTATCTGCAACTGCAGAGCCAACCATCTTCTTTCCAAGCTTTTCGACAGCCAGCAGAAAACCGCCTATGCCGTGAGCTCCAGTCTCAAAAACGATTCTTTCCCTTTTTACAATGACAAGATTGAGATTGTTTTCGTGCAGTCTACGCTTGGCAAGTCTTATATCTGGGTTGTCCATTTCTGATGAAGAAGATCGAGGGCTTCAGAAAAACCTTTACCTACTTCGCATTATGAATAGTTCTTCCTCCGGCATAGAAGCAATGACATGTGCGAGTCTGCGGACTTCCTCTGGCGGTATATCTTCGGCCAGCAGCTGGCTCTTCAACGCTTGAAAAGTAACTGGATTAACTAGAACGTTGACTTCTTTTTTTTCGTCTTGGAGTTCAAATTTCGCTGCGATCTGTGAGGATTTGCGCTTCAACCTCAGTCTCTTATTTCCCATGGTGCATTTTGTGGCTATTTGGATACCGTCTATAATACAGGAGAAGGGAACAGAATTCCTCAACATCGCTGTCACACGCAACTTATCCTCTCTCCCCTTAATTCCTAATTCTCTAACACCGACAAGCCCCAACCTAACACCTATCACAAGAAAGGGCCCCAAGTGTCCGTGAAAATCTTCAGCTCTCTTTATGATGGACATTAATCCTGTGTCCGTGTTATCTTTCGCCGCCAACGTGTCACTGGCGACTATATGAGTACGCGTCATTTTCAAAGTCACCTTTCAGTCTCTCTTCACTAATTCTACCGTTTTTGGAGTTATGCCTCTGGAGGTCAAAGCATTAGTCAATGATACGCCTACTATGCCTCCTATAGCGCCACCAATGGCGTGCAATCCCGCCCAACCTAGTATTCCTCCCCATGTTTGCAGCATTGCAGGAACCAAGAAGAATGCTCCGATGATTAAGCCGGCAACGGCTGCTGAGAACACCGAGATCGCAAATAGGCTGAGTGAGCCTAAAAGTCTTTTTTCGAATACACGCGTGTGTCCGATGAAAGATGTGAGAACATCAAATAGGATGGAGGCAGCGGTGAAGCCGAAGAAGTGGTAAGCTTCTGGTCTGAACACGAAGTTAATTATCGTCGCTATTACGCCTACTAACGTGGCTGCCCCAATCTTTCTTACGTACCATGCTGCCAGTATTATTGCTGCAAAGCCTACTAGGTCGCACCAGAACGGCAGATGGAAGACTTGAAAGAAGATGGGTGATATCGTCGCGTTTAGGACTCCCCATAGAGCTGCGAAGATCGTTATTGCAGCCAGATCGCGGGTCCCAAAGTAGGTCGTAGATCCGTCCTCCAGTAACACCTTTTCAGAGAAGAGTAATACCGATCGGTATTTAAAGCTTCACTATATCCAAAAGAATATGTGTGCGTGTTACTGGGTTCGATAAAGCTTTATGACCGACGAGCTAACGGGTTAACTGGAGAAAGACATGACCAAGATTGTGCGTGTTGGCGTTACTTTTCCACCAGACCTGCTTAAAGAACTCGATGAAGCAGTCGAAGAGATGGGTTATGAAAATAGGTCGAAGGCGATCCAAGACTCTGTGAGGGCGTTCATCACCGAGTACAAATGGCTCAAGGATCAAAGAGGAGCAAAGGCAGGTGTGTTGGTGATGATTTACGACCACGAGGTCAAAGGCTTAGACGACGCTTTGATCGACACCCAGCACAGTCATAGCCACGTGGTCTTCTCCACAATGCACGTTCATCTCAGCGATCGGGAATGCCTCGAAGCCATTGCTGTCAAAGGTGAGGCCAAGGAAATCAGAAAACTGGCTCAAGAACTGGCAGCTAGAAAGGGAGTTAAGCAAGTCAAACCTATGATTGTTTCTTCGTGAAGAGAGCTTGAATCGTTAGGTTATAGCTAGCATTCTTTCTAGTGCCGTGCGGGCTTTTCTTGCTACTGAGTCAGGAACTGTTACGCGGTGTTTTTCTTCTTTGAGTGATAGGTAGATTCTCTCCAGCGTATTCAGCTTCATGTTGGGGCAGATAGCTTCATCATAGGCTGGTAGGAACTCTTTTCCAGGATTTTCTTTCCTAAGTCGGTGAAGTATCCCGTTTTCTGTTCCGATTATGTACTTGTGCGCATTAGTCTCTCCTACGTATCTGCAAATCTGGGATGTGCTCCCAACGAAGTCTGCTAGGGATTGGACCTCAGGGGAACACTCAGGATGTACGGCGACTACGGCGTCTGGATGCTCCTTCTTACGGAGCAAAATGTCTCCTTCAACAAAAAGGAGATGGGTGGGGCAGAAGCCCTTCCTCGGAATTGGAATTACCCTCTTTCCAGTCTTTTGTTGGACACACCACGCTAGATTGTGGTCTGGACCGAAGAGAACAGTATCCGAATTTAATGAGCTGACAACTTTTACGGCATTCGCGGAGGTGCAACAGATGTCGCATTCGGCTTTGGCCTCTGCAAGCGTGTTTACGTAAAGCACGATAGGGATCTTTGGATGCTTTCTCCTCCACAAGCTAACATTTTCCGCTGGAAGCATCTGGGCCATAGGACACCGAGCGCCAGAACTGGGAAGAAGAACTTTCTTGTCGGGGTTTAGAATGGCCGCGGATTCAGCCATGAAATCTACAGCCGAGAAGACTAATATCTGTGCATCTTTTTCTTCCATCGCACTTCTACATAGTCCAATGCTGTCGCCCACGTAATCAGCTAAGTCTTGGATTTCTCCTCTTTGGTAGTTATGCGCCAGTATCAGTGCTCTCTTCTGTTGCTTCAGTTTCAGAATTTCATCGACAATTGACATGTTTGACATTCTTCCACAACTGGACTGGATACAGCATTGGCATCATTAATTCGGATTGAGAGAGTTTCTAACCTTACGGAGGAATATAACTCTATCCTTAGTAGTTTTTAGTATATCCTTTATTTTCGCTTCCGGAAGAATTTCGCGTTTTCCATGTCGCAGACGTATTCGAAGCCAACTTCCAGCAGTTTTTCGACTTCGTCGGGTGTTTTGGCAACTTTGACGTGGAATTCGTCGTTGGCGGTCTTGTACAATGCGTTTTCGAGGTGGATGTAGATGAGGGTGTTCTGAATGTTCACGTGGCCTAGGACTTCTTTGACGTGCAGGATGTCTCTGGTCTTGTGGTAGAGCATCGTTCCTTTGAGGTGTCGCAGTGACTTCCATGTGATCTTCAATATTCTTGGGTTCTGCAGGTTGGTGCTGCGTTTTTTTCGGACCTGCCAGAAGTATGAGGTCCAGAATTTGAGAAAGCCGTTGCGGAAGATGTATTCAGACTCTTTCGGTAGCATATCAATCCTGGCGGTGAGTTGCTGGCTTAGGGGTAGCATTCGTGGGTTGCTTCCCTTTTCTGCCTGTATGTTGATGGTTCTTCTTGTGGGATCGAAGTCGATCCATTTGAGGGTCCATGCTTCGCCTGGTCTGATGCCTGTTTCTTTGATTAGTTGAGTGAATGTTCCCAGTTTGTGGCGGCATGCGGCGATTAGTTGGTCGACATCTGATTCCAGTGGGATGTAAGGTAGTTTTCGGGTCTTCGTTGTGTAGCTCGGTGGTATCCATGTTTTGCCGAGCATTTCGAGGAATCTGTTGTAGATCTCTACGAAGACGCCTTTTCGTTGGTCGCACCAAGGTTGTACAGATATGGCTTCCTTAACGTTCTCTGGGTCCAGAATGTTGAAGCCTCTCTTCGCGACGGTTGTCAACATCTTCATGTATTCTTCAACCGTTGAGTCTTTGCGTCCTTGCTTCTTTAGCCACCAACCGAATTCGATGATTTTGCCTCGAATTTCTTCCATTGGTTGTTTCTGCGTGGCCCCCGCGGCCTGCTTTTGTCGGTTCTCCACTTGGACCAAGTTTTTCGCCCCTCTTGGCTCGGTAGCGCCTACTTGGCGATCGTAGAGTAAGGCAACGTTCGGATAAAAACTGATTCTATGAATTCTCTGAAGACCTTCAGATTGATCAGAGCGGTTCAGATGGGGCTCGCTGAATCGGTAGCCGCAGGCTCGGCAGAGGTAGCGTTGTACGTCGCCATGGCGTGTACGTCGCGTTCCGTCACGCCAAACGCGCTGCGACGTACATTCTGGACAACTAGGCGCAATGTCACGGAGTACATCCTTAGAGTGTACTCTGTTGGATTCGGCGCCGGGATTCGAACCCGGGTCCTCAGACGTATGAGACCTAGGCAAAAGCCTGGTCCTCCTACTCACACGGACAGCTCATCGGATCCATCTCCACCACCCCTCAGGATCCATGGCGATGGCGCCCTCGTCAACCATCCTGCAGAAGAGGGTCTCGGCCTCCGATTCGGTTAGGCTTGGGTCCAGCTGCTTGGCTAAGACTGCAAAATCGTGTTGCGTGCCCCTTGAAAACTTCTCCCTCAGCGTGACTTCGAGATGAGATAGGCCTGCGAATTTGTCCTTTTCTTCGTCGCTACTAATTTCGTGGTCCTTTTCTAGTTTAGCCTCCTGTTCGGGCTTGAAAGGCTCTGGAAAATTTTCTTCCTGGAACAGGGTTGCCTTGAAGTGATTCTCTAGGTCGGAGCTTGGGTTTCCAAGGATCGCATAGCGCTCGCGATTCTGTAGATTCTTGTATATGAAAATCTCTTCTGGGGACGAATAATTTTTGAGCGCTTCCAGCCAGTTTTTGAAGTCCGTTTCGTGAAAGAAGGGCGTAGATTGTCTCAGCGAAGAATAGGACGATTTGTCTGGCGTTTTCATGGCGTGGACGAGGTGCCGTCGCTTGTCTTCGGGGTCGTCGACCGTGTCTACCCAGCCGATGTCCCGGAGGAGCTCGACGTACTTGTAGAGTCGCTTCTTGCTCACTTTCTCCGCCATGACCTCGTTGTGCTTCGCCACCAGATCCTCGTATCTGACCGGACTCTCGAAGGGCGCCCAGAGATGTTGCCGAAGCTTACTGACGATGGAGAAGATGTTGTCTCGTGGCCGTCTGAGGCTTTGAAGTACCTTGGGAAAGGTTACAAACCGAAAGATAGAAGCCGACCGTACGTCAGGGTAGTCCGCCCCTAGGAAAAGCTCCGCCAACACCAAAGCGCGCGCATCATTTTGATAGAACTCGTATATAGAATTAAGAGGGTGTGCGTGGGTGCATGTGGATAGAATCTAACCCCAAACCCAAATAAGAAAATCAATCTATAATTGGGAATAGTGCTTTCATACTGTCGTAGGATGCGAGTTTACGATGAAGATACTAGGGATTGACATCCTCAAATGGATAGAAGTGGTTATGGCAATAATAGCCACAATTGTAGTTGCCCATATAGCCTCATCAGCTTTTGGCAGAGCCCTAAGGAAAACCGCACTTCCAGACGACAACAAAAAGAAGCTCAAAGCTGCTATGCAATACATAATATATGCGATCGGAAGTCTTCTGATTATTGTTTTCTTGGCGTTCGACATTATCGGGACCATAATCAGCTTAGGAGTCCTCGGTCTCGGCATAAGCTTCGCATTAGGAGGATTCGTATCCAGTCTAATCTCAGGTATGATGGTTGTTCTTGATAAAGACTTCAAGGTGGGTGACGAAATAAAGGTAGCAACTTTCCAAGGAAAAATAGTAAAGATAAGCTTGCGCAAAACAATATTGACCACAGGAACCGGCGAAAAAGTCTCTGTGCCAAACGCCTTCTTGCTAACTAATCCAGTTGCCATAAGAAGAACCGAGGCACGCGCATCTTAGAAAATGAATACGGATACACCTATTTGTTGTAGAATAAACAGGAGGTATACCGTGCAGAGGAAGAGTGCTGCCTTTTTGCTTATGCGTTCACTTGCACCTATCAGGTACCAAACGCTTAGCGAAGAAAGCAAAACGTAGAACATGATGCTTTGAACAGCCAGCACGTCCACTTGAGAAAAGGTGATCAACGAAGATACTCCGAGTATGAGAGTGATGTTGGCTATGCAGCTTCCAAGCAGATTCCCAAGAGCCATGCCGAACAGATTTTTCTTTAATGCTTGCGCTGTTGTTACAAGCTCGGGAAGAGATGTTCCAAGACCTACAATGGTTGCGCCTATTATGGAAGGAGGCAAACCTATGAAACTTGCGATGTCAATTGCACTGTCTACTACAAACTTTGAAAGAATTATTACGAGCGCGACACTGAGTGCGAATTTGAGTCCGACCATAGCCGTGGCTCCCTTCTCAATAGGCTCAGTGGGCTCGGTTTTTCCGGTTTTGCGAGAGATTGTTATGCTAAAGTAAATGAATAGTGTCAGTAGAACGATGCCTAGCACTGGGCCTAGGCTGCCCCTTTGAACAATAAATAAAGGTATTATTGAAGAAAGAAAAAGGAATTGCACGAGATCTTTCTGAGACTGCCCTTTTACCAAGATTTCCGTTTTGCTGAGGAAAATTGCGAGTCCGATGATTATTGTGAGGTTTGCAATGTTGGATCCTAGAACGTTGCCTACTGACAATCCGCCTTCTCCTAAAGTGGCGGCGACCGTTGAAACAGAAAGCTCTGGAAAAGACGTTGTTACAGATAGTAGAATGAAGCCTGCTGCCATTTCAGATAGGCCAAAGGCTTTTGACAGCACTAAGACGTATCGTATGACTCTTTCGCTGAGTATCGCAATCAGCGATAAGGATATGATCAGCAAAAGTACGCTATACAATATCATACATGACGCACTATCAAGAGTTGTCTTCCTTGACTAATATTTTTGCCTAGTGCGTCTTTCTTTCAAACGGTTTGTTTCCTGATATTTGTCCTGTCATGTTGCTTAAGAAGATGTCAGGATGCGGGTTATTCTATTTCTTTTTCGTCATGGCAAAGACCGCGTTAACTGCGACTATGACGGCAGCTGGAGCTGCGAAGGCCACAACATAGTTTAAGATTCCTGTAGCCCAGTAATAGAGCAGTTCGTGAACTCTGCTCAGTGGAGACCAAACATCTGCAACATTGGTTACTATTAGCGCAATTGTTACTATAAGAAATGGAATGACTTCCTTCGCTGTTATGCTTGTAATTCCAACAATGATTCCTAAGATTAACATTATCAAAGTGACCCATCCGTTGATGTCTGCAACACCGGGGTCGCTAAAGCCTGCTGGGTGTTTATCGAAGGCCATATAGCCGACCACTAGCCCCATTAAAATTGCTGCAGCAATGAAGGCAATAAACGCCCACCGCGATATTTTTTCTGTTTCCATTCTAGACCCATGGTTTGTAGCTCTTCGGTAGCGTTTTATAAACCTTGCTGCACATGGATAAGGGCGCTCGTGTGTGAATGCTTTTGGTGTGTTGCCTTATGAGAGGTAGTCTTCATCAAGGGTTTCTAAGAATTCTCTTTGGCTTTCCGATATCTTCGATTTCACCTTAGCAAGTTGAGCCTTTACCATAGGCGTGACATGTGGTTTTATGAGTTTTTTGAAGTACGCTAGCTTTACGATTTCTGTCACAATTATGTATCCAACCGTGACGACAATTATGACGCCGAGCAAAAGTAAAGGCAACGAAGTGAATTCAAAAGGGCTGGCAATGGGAAGATAGATTAGTGCAAAGGTTACAAAGAGGGCAATAGCCGAAGCCAATAACAATTGCTTACTAGGAGGTTCACTCTTCAAAAAGAACTTATCAGTTCTGATCATGAACAAGACGAGCACCTCTGACAAGACGATTTCTACAAATAGGGCAGTCCTGAAGAGGACATCACCTACGTCAAAAACGGAAAACAGCAGCATAATGAGTATTATATCAAATACGGCACTCACTAGACCAAGAAGCCCACCCAATTTGAAGATGTGGGTTATGTCCCATCTCCTTGGCCGCACCAGTACCTCTTTTTCAACGTTATCTGTTGAAACAGCAACAACGGGAGTGTCTGTCAGGAAGTTTGCTAAGATCAGTTGAGATGGCAGCAATGGTAGAAAATGTAGCACTACTGATGCGGCTCCAATAGCGTAGAGATCGCCGAAGTTCCCTGATATAGTATAGATTACATATTTGACTATGTTGCTGAAGGTTCTTCTGCCTTCTCTGATTCCATCGACTATTACTTTCAACCCCTTCTTGAGCAAGATAATGTCTGCGGCGTCCTTTGCAATGTCTGAGCCTTGGTCTACAGCTATCCCTACATCAGCCTCTTTCAGGGCTGGGGCATCGTTCGCTCCATCACCCAAGCAAGCTGTAACTCGCCCGTTTTTCCTTAGAGCCTTGACCACTCTATACTTATGTTCAGGAGTTGCCCTTGAGAAAATCACGATTTTATTTACTTTCTCTTGAAGCTCCTCGTCTGTAAGTTTGTCGACTTCTTGGCCAAGCAATATTTCGTCATCTTTCACTTTCAATCCGATTTGGCGAGCGATTTCCTTGGAAGCATAAGGTCCATCACCTGTCAAGATTTTGACTTCGATTCCGAGCTTTCTGCTAAGTTTGATGGCTTGCTTTGCCGTCTTCTTTGGGGGATCCATGAATGCAACGTAACCGAGAAGCGTAAGTCCAAACTCATCGTTTTTGGTGTAGCTTTCCTTCTCTTCGACTTCCTTATAGGCAACGGCTATTACTCTGCATCCTTTGTTTCCGCATTCCGCATACAGTTTTTTCGCAGCCTCTTTGTCCTTCAGCAAATTGGGCCCGTCGTTTTGCCACACGTGTGTTGAGATGTCAAGTATTGATTCTGGCGCTCCCTTCGATATTAGCAACAGTTTCCCATTTGTTCTTATCACTACAGTCATTTTTTTCCGAGTTGAGTCGAATGGCATTTCTTTTATGATTGAGCATTCTTCAAGCGCCTCTGTGTCGAAGTTTTGCTTTGCGTAATTCCATATTGCTGTGTCAATCGGGTTACCTGTGTCTTTCTTCTTCCTTATGGAGTTGCAGAAGAGCGAATAAAGGATCAATCTGTCCTCTGGATTTCCGTCAACGTCCTCATACTTTTCAAGGGTTAACTTGTTTTCTGTGATTGTCCCTGTTTTGTCAGTGCAGATGGTGTCAACATTTCCGAGATCCTCAACGGAAACCAGCCTCTTCACTATAACATTCTTTTTTGCGAGCAGAAGCGCTCCGCTCGAAAGGGTTATTGTTATCACTATGGGCAATGCCTCTGGAACCATTCCGATAGCCAAAGCGACGGAGAACAAGATCGTGCTGATTATATCCCTTACAAGAAGGGCGTTAACAAGAAAAATTAGAACAACGCTCACCAAAACGATTTTGATCAGAGTGTAGCCAAATTTCGTCATACTCTTTTGAAATTCGCTTTCTCTTCTTATTCTCTTCAGCAGCTGCGCAGTTTTCCCAAGGTAAGTGTCCTTACCGGTGGCTATGATAACACCGGACCCCTCTCCACCTTTGACGTATGTTCCCATGAAGGCGATGTTTTTCATTTCATGTATGGGAAGGCTTTCAGCCGAGATCTCTGAAGAGGTTTTTCGAACAGGATACGACTCTCCCGTCAGAGAGGACTCATCGACAGACAATTCATCTACATTCAGCAACCTCATGTCACCAGGGACCACATCACCAGTTCCCAGCAAAACTATGTCTCCAGGAACCAGTTGCTTGGTGTCGACCTGATGCTTCTCGTCCTCTCGTATGACTTTGGCGGTAAACGTAACGTACTTTCCAAGCCGTTCCACTGCCTTCTCTGATCTATATTCTTGGAAGAAACCAAGTAGCCCGTTAATTGCCACAATAACCATTATGATCGTTGCATCCGTAAGCTCTCCGAGAAACGCTGCAACGATGCTTGCGCCGATCAAAATTATTACCAACGGATTCTGGAATTGAGACAAAAAGATAGACAAGCCAGCCCTTACTTTCCGTTTGCTTATCTCGTTGGGTCCATGACGGACAAGCCTTTCAATTGCCTCCTTCCTGCTTAGTCCCCTCTCAGAACTGTCAATTTGATCAAGAACGTCAGAACCCGGAATTGCCCAGTATTTTCTAGAATACATCCCACCACATAGATACTGGGATTATCAAAAAAATGTTAGGTCAGTTGTCGCATAATGGAGCGATCATAACCGTATTGCAGCGTTTCATTGGACATAAGAGCGCACCAAAGTATCATTCTCGCTCTTTCAACTATCATGCGTGTCGGCACATCTTGGGTACCTATGAGCACCTGCTCCTGCTTTGTTGTGCTTGGGCGCGTGTTTTCACGCCCAACACGCAACGAGGCCACCGTCACCGCTGCTTTATTGTCTTTGTCTCAAGTTTTTTTGGGACAAGGACAAAGAAAAAGGGGGGAGCGAAGGTCTATTTTGCTGCCTTTCTGAGGATATAGCTGTTGTATAGTCCGATGGATATCGCTACAATTACCGCTACTGCTATGAGTATGTCGATGGTCGTGTATTCTGGATAAGGTGGTGGAGCGCTCGTTGTTTGGATTGTGATTTCGCTGGTTGACCATCCATAGCTATCGTCGCCTTCGAAGCGTGCCATTATTTGGTACACTCCTTCATCTGGCGCAGTCCATTCGCACGTGAAGTCTCCGTTGGAGTTGGTGGTCACCGTTGCAAGATCAACCCAGGTTCCATCTGTCTGATAGATCAGTTTCACTGGAACTCCGACGACGTACTCGCCCAGGTGTGCTGGGGATTGGTCGGTGACGCTGCCGAAGATGGTGGTGCTAGATCCGTTTGTTACTGTTGATCTCGTGACGGATACTTTGGTGGTGGTTGGTCCTTTGCCAAAGCAGTAGAGGTCTCCGTAGCCTTGACCTTCCCACTTGGAGAATGTATAGTGGGAACCCGCATATACTCTGCCATCTGCTATTGCTGGACCGGCACAGACATCGCCTCCAACTTCATATTTCCATAACTCGTCACCGGTAGCGGCGTCCCAACAATAGAAATAGCCGTCATGTGCTCCGAGGAAGACTTTGCCGTCGGCAACGGCTGGCGCAGCGTGCCATACGCCCCAGCCAGTAGTCAGCCAAGGATGTGGAGCCTGGGCCGCAGTATTATTGATCTCCCATACCATGCTTCCTGTGTCTGCATTGAAAGCACGGAACCAACCGTCGTAAGATGCAGCGTACACTTTGTCATAGGCCACGGTTGCACCCCAGCAGAGACCTAAAGAGAATGTGTGTTTCCATAGTTCGTCGCCGGTGGTGGCGTCCCAGCAATACAGGTTGCCATTGCCTTGGGCCATCGATGGTACCTGTATACCGCTGTCACCGTAGTAGACCTTTCCATTGTGAATCGTAGGGGTGTACTGGGTGACGGTACCCGTGTTTACCGTCCACATCCATTCGCCCGTCGTGGCGTTGAGGCAGAATACGTCGCCTGACCCTCTGCCTATGCCGATTACTTTGCCTTCACCTACGGCAGGCGAGCCTATGAGACCAGTATACTGGGCATCGATAGTGAAGTTTCCGTTAGAGAAGGTTTCCCATTGAAGGACTGGATAGTATCCAGTCATGTAGCTGGTTTCGATACACCAGACTGAGTTCATTGAAAAGCCATAGATTCTTCCACCGGAGACAGCAACGCTGTGAACTCCCCCTAAGGGGCTACCAAAGTCGTACTGCCACATGACTTCACCTGTAGCTCCGCTAACACAGTAAAGGGACGTACCTGTAGGGAAGTAGATCTTGCCGGCGTCGACTACGGGGGCAGCCTGAAAGCCTGAACCCATTGGAAGGCCTTCGGGTCGCCACGCCCATATTTGCTCTCCAGTAGCTGCATCGATAGCATACATGTGGTCGTAGGGCAAAGGCACTTGAACAGCCACGAATACTTTTCCATTGGCGACAGTTGGGAAAGATATGTAGTAGTCTTTTCCGTTGCCAGCGAATTTCCATAAAGTATGGTTAGTGACAGGAGCAGGGCTATCGGTGTAGCCTGTGCGTTGGGCGTCATGCGCCTGCTGAGGCCACGGATATTCTGTTACGCCTGTTTCATATCTGAAAGCGTTCTCTTTTGTCTCAAGGACTTGGATTGAGCGTCTAGAACTGGCCAAGACTGATGAAGAAGAAAGCCTCGGACATGCAATGACTGTAGATGCAAGAGTAAGCATAACCGCTAGCACATATACACAGCTTTTTGTTTTAGTCATTTTCAATCTCCTTTCGGCTAGAAATCTGCTTATTTGCATCCTAAGGAATTTAGCGTTTTCCATGGTGTAATCAAACCGACTGCTTCTGGATGGGTTGACATCGCGTCTATGACGCGGGGCAGGAACCGGAGTGGACAACTATTTTGCGACAACTGCACCGTCTATTTCGCTAACGCACTTGAAGCCTGCTTCAATGAGTTATTGAAAGCCCGTCAACTTCTGTGCTTCAGATTGCCTCTGTCTCTCGATTTCCTTCACTCTTTTCGCCAAAAAGGATTTCCATTTCTCGGGTCGTTTGTAGTAGTGGAGAAACACAACTGGGATTCCGTTCTTTTCGTATATCTCCTTCCTGTATTCGTAGTCAAACTCTTTCGAGCCACAGACTTCTATGAATAGACCTAGTTTCGGTATGTAGAAGTCAGGTGTCCACAGTCGTTCCCTATCCTCTTCGTCATATATAAAAACCGGAAACTGAAACGCCCACCGAAGTTTAGCGTTCTTCGAATATTCGGAAACTTCTCTCTCCGAATCTGTCATTTTGTCGTAAACTCGCCGCCGACGGAATCTCATCTCCCAATCCCGTTATCCCATTAAAGAATCCTCAACTTCAGTCTTTTCCTCTTGAGCAAGAAGGAGCTCAGAGGAAAAATGGGGAGTTTGCGGGAGATCTCTCCACTGAAGTCTTAGTCCAAGGTTGACTACGCGTATTTCTTATGGTTGCACGTGCTGGGGGATCTCACAGTAGGCGCCACATGTGGGGCAACGTATCACAGCGTTTCGGATTAGACCGCGGCTGACTCCGTCCACTAACAGTTCTCCACACCTATCGCAGACCATTCTAATGTTGCCACTTCGCTCGACTACCGGTGCTGCCGTGCCCTCAAATATGATTCTGCTTCCCTCAGCTGGCTTAGGAACAACCGCCAGTCGGACTGGAGACGCCGGAAAGAGGGCGTCACCTGCATGAAGGCGTCCATCGTCTGCATACGGGGAAGCTGCAAGTCTCCTTACCAGTCGGGTCAACTTGCCTCCTGAACTTTCCCCGCGTTTCAAACGGGTTCCTTCTGGTGGATCTTTCCGCATGTACGTCGATGAAAACGCATTTGTCGAGAATTTGATCGGCACCTCGTATCTTCCCCTCAAGACGGCTCTGAGCACCCAAGCATCGTTGGCCAGAAGGGCTCCAAGAATCATGGCAGCGAATCCTCCAAACCCAAGAACGTAGCGAGAGAAATCGCCGAAAAGATACTGCAGCCCAGTACTTTCAACCCACCGGAACAGGGCGATGGTAGCGCCTAAGAGGCCGACAAGTACGGAGATGCTGCCCAGATAGAACTTTACGCTGAGGTACTGAATCTTGTGGTTCATATGGGGTCCCCCAGAAAAAAGGGGGGGGATGCCTCTGAATTATCCTTGTGGCAATGGGGTGTAGCTGAAGTCCACGGCTATGGCGGTTGTGGTCTCTACCAGATCGTAGGAATAGGTTACCTTCATCAGGTAGTATCTCGA
>Ga0209636_10001592_pt1 | contig 22985 bp, 26 predicted proteins | sample DeeMarSWOR152_54_FD_187464 | JGI IMG/M metagenome (GOLD analysis project Ga0209636, IMG submission 187464) | Marine sediment microbial communities from White Oak River estuary, North Carolina - WOR-1-52-54 (SPAdes) (version 2) | ecosystem: Environmental > Aquatic > Marine > Intertidal zone >...
TGTCTCAGTATAACTGTTTTCTGTCATACAATATTCTTTATTGATTTGAGTAAATAAAATCGAGGTTTATTTTTTGAATACGAAGAATAGAGGAAAGGAATCGAAGAAGCATCTTTGTGTCGCTATCTTTGGTTCTGCTAGAATAGAGAGAGGAACCCCCAACTGGAAATTGGTATATAATCTAGCAAAAAGATTAGCAGAGAGTAGTATGGACATTGTCACTGGTGGGGGTCCTGGACTAATGGAAGCAGCAAGCGAGGGACACTACACAGGAGACGTTGGAAAGAACTTGAACTCAATCGGTCTCCAAATTAGATTGCCAAAGGTACAAAGAGATGCGCAACATCTTGACATTAAGAGAGAATTCTCTCGATTCTCTGAACGCCTGGATAATTTTATGAATCTATCAAATGTTATTGTAGTCGCTCCTGGTGGCATTGGTACCATGTTAGAACTCTTTTACACGTGGCAGTTGATGCAAATAGGGCATATTTGTAACATTCCAATCATTCTTATTGGAGATATGTGGCCCGATTTAGTCCGCTGGATTCAGAAATGGTCACTTAAGAATAGGCTACTTGACCAAAAGGATATAGACTTATTGTATCTAGTGGATAATTGTAAAGATGCTTCAGTTATAATCAAAAAAGCCTACAAGGAATTCCTGAAAGGAGACAAGAACTTCTGTTTAAATTATCAGAAATATAAAATCTGATTCTGCACTAGTTAATAGTTTAATCACATGCATATCATTCCTAACTTCATTTCTTGCCCACTAAAACTATAGCGTGCTCAACAACATTTTCTATATTGAAGCCTAATTTTGAATAAACGGTTTCGTAGGGAGCAGAAGCTCCAAATCTCTTCAATGCAATCACATCCCCATTCGTGCCTACATATTTGTGCCACCCTAAAGGCACTCCCGCTTCTATTGCCAACTTGGGAACATTCTTTGGGAGAACCTCTTCTCTATACTCCTCAGTTTGCTCTTCGAAAAGCTCCCATGAAGGCGTAGAGACGACTCTCGACTTGACGTTTCTCTTTTTCAATTCTTCTTGAGCGCTTAAGGCGAGGTGTACTTCAGAACCTGTTGCAATTAAAATAACCTCAGCCTTTCCTTTAACAGCTTCGGATAAGACGTAAGCTCCTTTAGAGACACCCTCTCTTACCGGAAACTTTTCTAAGTCGAGAACTGGCACGTTTTGTCTCGTTAAGATTAGAGCGACTGGTCCTTGTCGTTTGATGGCTTCTTTCCAAACTTCAACAGTCTCATTAGCGTCAGCCGGCCGCATTACAGTCATAAATGGTATAGTTCGTAGACTCATCAATTGTTCAATTGGTTGATGGGTTGGACCATCCTCTCCCAGCGCTATACTATCATGAGTGAATACGAACTTGACATTAGTCCGCATAAGTGCTGATAACCGTAAAGCTGGTCTCATATAATCTGAGAATACAAGAAAGGTCCCTATGTAAGGTATGAGATTACTATGAAGGGCAATACCATTCGCAATCGCACACATGGCATGTTCTCGAACTCCAAAACGCAAGTTATTAGCACTGTAGTCAGCTGAAGAGAAATCCCCTATCCCTTTCAGTAAGGTTTTGTTCGAAGGAGCAAGATCAGCTGATCCACCTATTAGAAAGTGCTGCAACTTTATCGCTAGAGCATTTAACACAGAACCAGAAACATTTCTGGTGGCCAAAGATCCATCTAATGATTTGAAAGAAGGAAGGTCCTCAGTCCAGTTTAATGGAAGATTACCGTCTATCACCTGCATAAGTCTCTTCGCTTTTTCATCACCAGACTCATGATAATTATTGAACAGACGCTGCCATTCATCTTCAAGTCTTGAACCCTTCTCAATTGCTTTGTGACAATGCTTTAAAACCTCATCAGGGATAAAGAATGGCTTATCTTTAGGCCAACCCAGATTATCTTTTGTGGCTTCTAACGCTTCTCGCCCAAGTGGAGCTCCATGCACCTCAGCGGTATCTTGTTTCGGGCTTCCATATCCAATGTGCGTTCTGACGATGATGAGCGAGGGATGTTCTTTTTCGTCCCGAGCCTTCTTAATAGTGCTCTCAATTTCTACCAAATCGTTGCCATCGTTAACATTGAAGACTTTCCAGTCATAGGCTTCAAAACGTTTTTTCACATCCTCAGTGAAAGCGAGATCCGTACTTCCTTCGATCGATATGTCATTGTCATCGTACAGATAAACCAAGTTGCCAAGTTTCAGATTTCCTGCGATTGAGGCTGCTTCTGCTGACACACCCTCCATAAGGTCTCCATCGGAACAGATCACGTAAATATTGTGGTCTACAACGGGATACTCTGGGTGGTTAAAGTTACTTGCCAAAAAGCGTTCAGCAATCGCCATACCTACACCCGCAGCAAAGCCTTGACCCAAGGGTCCGGTTGTCATCTCCACCCCTGTATCAGGATCATACTCAGGGTGACCAGGGGTCTTACTGCCCCACTGTCTGAAATTCTTCAATTCCTCAATTGGAAGTTTGTAACCGTAAAGGTGTAACATAGAATATAACAATGCAGACGCGTGCCCTGCAGAAAGCACAAATCTGTCGCGGTTGAACCATAAAGGATTCTTCGGGTTGAAACGAAGCACTCTGTCCCATAAGACATAAGCCATTGGAGCCATTCCAAGTGGGGCTCCTGGATGACCCGAGTTTGCCTTCTCAACCGCATCAACCGATAAAAAGCGTATCGTGCTTACACATAGATCATCGAGTCTACTCATTGAACCCACTTCCCATCTTCATTATACCCAGATGCTTAAAGAGATTATTGATAGAAGACAGATTAGATTTTGGAACTCTTCTCTACGCAATCCTTGTGTTTTTCAAACACCCTCTCAATCAGTGCTCGTAATTTCTCTTTTGGCTGAAATCCAACAGCTCTCTCAACAGGGTCAGGAGATCTGCCACAGAAGAATAGTAGAGTGGGGGTGCCCATCACACCGTATTTAACTGCGACCTCTCTGTTTTCACGACTCTTTAAAACGTTCAGCTTTTTGAATTTGAGTTTATCCTTATATTCTTTAGCGACTTCATTGTAAATTGGTTCGAGTCTCTTACACCAGCCACACTTGTCGTGCCAAAAATCAACTACAATTAGGTCTTCGCTTTCAAAAACCTCTTTTTTCCAATCCTTCGAATCTATATCCAAAACAGTATTCAACCTTACCTATACCTTCACCTGGTTTGTCTTTTATTAAATTCTGTGGTGATTTATATAATAATCTAAACTCTTTGGGAAGTTAAATATTGTAAATGAGCTATTATGTTGAATTGATAATTAAATAATAGTCTAGATCCAAAAAAAGTGTAGCTGTTCATTTTTGAAGGCAATCGTTCTTGCTGGCGGATTTGGAACGAGACTCCAACCCTTAACAATTACTCGACCGAAACCCATGTTGCCATTAGCTGGAAAACCAATACTCCAATACATAATTAATTATTTGAAGGGTTCTGGGTTTGATGAGTTATTCATAACTACAAATTACATGAGGGAGAAGTTGATCAGCTTTTTTGGCGATGGCTCAAGATTCGATCTGAAGTTGAAATATCCTGAGGAAAAGAGCCCTCTTGGAACAGCGGGATCCGTGAAAAATGTCGAAGAAGATATTGATGATACTTTCATTGTTATTCAAGGAGACAATATTACCGATCTTAATATACAGGCTGCTCTAGAATTTCACAGAGATAAAAAGGGTTTAGCCACCATCATCCTGATTCCTGTCGGGGATCCTTCAGCCTTCGGAATTGCTGAAATAAATGAGAATTCAAGAATCACCCGATTCTTAGAGAAACCAAGCCTTGAAGAGTGTTTCTCAAATTTAGCTAACACCGGAATATACATCTTCGAACCAGAGGTTCTAAAGTACATACCTAAAGGTGTAGCATATGACTTTTCCAAAGAGCTGTTTCCTAAGCTACTAAAGATTCAAAAAATTTTACATGGTTATCGGGTTGAATGTTCTTGGTTTGATGTCGGTAATCCCAAGAATTATTTAAGAGCAAACGTTTGGATGCTTCAGAAACTGAAAGGACAGAAGATATCTGAGACAGCGGATATTCATGGAGACCTTAAAGGAGCTGTCATCATTGGGAAAGACACGATGATAGCTAATGGTGTTAAAATCAAGGGTCCAACAATAATAGGCGATGGCTGTGAAATTCAAGAGGATAGTCGAATTGATTCATATTGTGTTTTAGAGAATAATGTGATCGTTGAATCTAAAAGTAAGATCGTAGGATCAATAATTTACGAGAATAGTAGATTTGGAAACAAAACTAGGCTTCTTGAGTGTATTATTGGAGAGAATTGCAGGTTCGGTTCAGAAATTAGAGTGGGACGATTTGCGGTAGTTGGAGCTAATTGTAGAATAAGTGATCGCACAGAAGTGAAGTCAGGTGCACGCATCTGGCCCAAGATGTACAAAAGCCCTAAATCAGTTATATAGCGTTTGAAAAAATGCGAGAAAGTTATTCTCTTTATGCGATTTGATATTTATCTAACCTAAATATCTGGAAGATTTTTCAATACTAAACCAGCAACAAATCCGCCCATAGCACAAGATATGAGATAACCTGAAATGGCGATCAGAACTATCGAGAGTAATAACATGGTTGTATATGATTCAGCTGGTAATATTAATAAATACGGTATGTAGCTTAGTGCTCCTCCAATTATGCTAGCGAAGATCGAGCTTTTTATGTCAATCTCATCACTCTTGAATAGTGCAAGGTCCACGCCTATACCAAGTAAAAGATCTTTAGGAATCCTTATTGTTGGAGGTTCACTTACGTGAAAAAAAATGGCTGTGATCCCCAGCAATAAACCTTCAATTGTAGCAGCACCTCTGCCTAAATAGGATCTTGCAAGTATCGTAACAAGAACTAAAGATGCGAAACCTAATCTTATACCAAATGGAATACCGATCAGTTTGAAAGAGAGGTTTATAAAGCTCGATAAAGGACCGAGAATATACCCGGTCGCAGTAGGAATAGCTGTGAGAACGGCCAAAAGCGCAACTTTCTTGGTCTTGCTACTCTTCCAATCAAACTTCAAAATCGATTGCCACCAGATACTTGATCCAATTACTTGACGATAACTCAGTTACGATCAATCTCAGTGCCCCATCATTGGCAATGTCCACCTGCTCTACAATTTTGATATAAGTGTTTTGAATGTATGTTCCATTAATCTCTATTAAATAGCCATCCAACGCTAAAGGTTTAAAAACGGTAATAGAATCGTGATCTATGTTATTTTCATCTAATAGACTTAAAAGGGGCACAGCTTGAATTATCAGAGGTTCGCCATGGTATGTAATATTTAAAGGATGAGCCAACTCTCCGAGTTGGCTTACATTATATACGTTGATACTGTCACCATTAACCTTCAAGGTAAAGATCCAGGCTGGCTCTGAATCACCATCTTCTTCCTCTCCATTTTCAGCAGCAGGCGGAAAGGCGTTGTAATACATTATGGCTGAGAAGATTATGAAAGCTACGAAGGCTGTTATGACTATGTTTTTTTTATCCATAGGGTAAATCGATATGCGTAATGGTGCATAACGATTTAAGTCTTTCGATGAAGTGGAAATCAAACAATATCCACAAATAGAGACACTGTTTTTCTAAATTCTAAAGTATTTTTAAGATGGCCCAACTTCTCAACAATACACATAAGAGTAAAGATCAGATACTTTTTTGGCGAGGCATGCAATCTGTGGAAGAAAGAGTCATTCTTCTAGTGGACTTGGATTATTTCTATGCGCAATGTGAAGAAAATAGGTCCCCGCAGATAAAGGGTAAACCAGTCGTCATAGGTGTTTATTCTGGCAGAACTGAAGAAAGCGGAGCAGTAAGTACTGCTAATTATTTGGCAAGGAAGCATGGCGTTAAAGCTGGGATGCCTATCTTTCTCGCAAAAAAGAGGCTGGAAGGGAAAGAAGCGGTGTTTCTTCCAGTCGATCACGAGTATTATGATGAGGTTTCAAACAGTGTCATGAAGATTCTGAGAGGTTACGCTGATAATTTTGAGCAGGTCAGCATAGACGAAGCCTACCTCGACATATCTAATAGAGTACAGAGCGACTTCGAGAGAGCAGCGAAGCTCGCTGAAACAATAAAGAGGAACATTAAAGACCATCAGGGTCTCACCTGCTCCATCGGGGTTGGACCCAATAAACTCGTAGCTAAGATTGCTGCCGACATCAAAAAACCAGATGGTCTAACCACAATCAAACCCGGTCAAGTGAAAGAGTTCCTTACGCCATTGCTGGTAGATCAGCTGCTTGGCGTGGGTAAAAAGACTAAGGAGAAGATGGAGGCTATGGGAATCAAAACCATAGGAGATCTCGCTGAATACAATATCGACAATCTCATTGAAGAGTTCGGAAAGAAGATGGGATCATACTTTCACTCCGCAGCTCTAGGCATAGATGATACACCTGTCAAAGAACGAGGCGAACCAGAATCCCTAAGCAAAATATTCACATTGAAAGAAGACACCAGAGATCTCAGCATCATCGAGACCTACACGAACACATTAAGTGAACGAGTAAACAAGATGGCTACTGACAGGAGAGTAACCTTTAGAACAGTTGGTATAATCGCTGTTTTGACTGATATGAGTGTTCACAGTAGATCAAAAACGCTTAGCAGTCCAACTAACGACCTCTCAATTCTTAAGAGTACAGTTTATGAACTATTGAGCAAACTTTTAGGGGAGCTGGATCTGGATTTAAGAAGGATTGGCGTAAAAATCTCCAATTTTGTAGTAGATACTATAGATCAGGAGCAGATGACAAGCTACTTCTAAAACCTTTCTTCGATCAGGTTTGATGAGAATCTATAAATTGAACTGAATTCTCATAGAAGAGTAAAGTTGTTGGAACTATGATCGGGTTAATCCTTTTTTTCCTATTAGCTTTCCTAGGCGTAGTATTTGTCTCATTTCCGCTTTTAATAGGAACATTAGTTTTTTTCAAATTACTCTTCACAATGATCTTGATTCCATTAAAAATCATCTTTGTCATACTTCGAGCTATTTTGAGAGTCATCTTCATCTAACTACTTTCAAACTATGATCGAAATGGAAGCTTCCTGAATGGATGACATAAAATCTGACCTATTAATAATAGGAGGAGGAATAGCAGGCTGCGTAGCAGCTCTGAAAGCCGCGTCCAATGACCTAAACGTTGTTTTAATTACCAAAGAGAAGAACCCTGTCGAGTGTAATAGTTACTACGCCCAAGGTGGAATCGTCTACGAGAGTAAGGATGATTCAACTCGAAAATTGAAAGATGACATTATGAAAGCTGGTGACGGTGTCAACTACCCCCCAGCAGTCGATGTTCTAGTGAACGAGGGACCAAGACTTGTTAAGGAGTACCTCATAGATCAAGCTGGTGTTCCCTTCAACAGAGACAGTGAAGGAGAACTCGATTTCACAGAGGAAGCAGCCCATTCAGTGAAGAGAATAATCCATGTAGACGATTACACTGGTCAAGCGATCGAGTCCGCACTCATGAAGTTGATCGAGAAGAACTCTGAGATAACAGTCTATACTGAACGGGTCGTGATTGACCTCCTCACCGAACATAAACACACAGATAATCTTCTCTCAGTCTATAAGAAACCGACCTGCATAGGCGCATACGTCTTAGATGTGAAGGAGAACAAGGTGGATGCTTTCCTCGCGAAAGTCACAGTTTTAGCTACTGGCGGTCTATCCCGCATCTTCCTTTACACCACCAATACTAATGGAGCGACGGGTGATGGCTTCGCTATGGCACATAGAGCTGAAGCTCAACTGATCAACATGGAGTATGTGCAATTCCACCCAACTGCTTTCCGGTATGAAGACTCCAAATGCTTCCTAATATCTGAGTCATTGCGAGGTGAAGGAGCAGTCCTAAAGACACCAGAAGGAGAAGAGTTCATGAAGAAGTACCATCCAGACGGGTCTCTAGCTCCAAGAGACATCGTATCCCGCGCTATTCATAACGAGATGTCCGAGAACAAGTATCCCAACGTTCTACTCGACATAGCATCCTACATGGAAGCTGACAAGATTAAAGAAAGATTTCCGAAGATATACTCCACCTGCCTCTCCCAAGGTTTAGACATATCCATCAAACCCATACCCGTAGTGCCAGCAGCACACTATGCTTGCGGAGGTATAAAGGCGGATCTCTGGGGAAGAACAAACGTGAACCGCCTATACGCAATCGGAGAAGTGTCATGCACAGGCGTTCACGGAGCAAATAGATTAGCAAGCACATCAATGCTAGAGTGCCTAGTATGGGGTGACAGAGCGGTGAGGAAGATTCTTGACGACAGAAAATTTTACCTAGACTACAAACCTCCAAAAGTGAACGAGTGGGTTTACACTGGGGTTGAGGAACCTGACATCGCGCTCATCAGTCAAGACATGAATGTCTTAAGATACCTCATGTGGAACTACGTTGGATTAGACAGGACAGGAGACCGGTTGAAGAGAGCATATGAGGACTTACAGCATCTACAGCGGGACATCGAAGAATTCTACCGAAACGCAAAATTAACCCGAGAGCTGATTGAGCTCAGACACGCAGTACAGACAGGGGTTTTGGTGGAGCAGGCAGCGTGGAAGAATAAACGCAGTCTAGGTTGCCACTTCAGAAGAAGTTGATGAAATGCTAGAACAAGATATCGATGAACTCAAGAGGAATATAAACGCAGTAATTGTGGCTCATAACTACCAGCTTCCAGAGGTTCAAGATGTCGCAGATTTCATCGGAGACTCCCTTGAGCTCGCGAAGAGGGTAGTCGCGGTTGAAGCTAGCGTAATAGTCTTCGCCGGAGTTGACTTCATGGCTGAGACAGCAGCCATATTAAACCCCGACAAGACGACCCTCATCCCAAGTAAAAAAGCCACATGCGAGCTAGCAACATACTTGAACCCACAGATCATTAAAAGATACCAGAAGAGGTACCCAAACGCGAAGACAGTTCTTTACGTGAATTCAACCGCTGAAGCGAAAGCAATGGCCGACGTAATATGCACCTCTTCAAACGCAGTCAGAATCGTCGAGGCAATGGACTCAAACGAGGTCTTGTTCGGTCCAGACGCAAACCTAGCCCGATACGTGGACAAGAACACAGAGAAGACGGTCATTCCTCTGCCAGGTAAAGGACACTGCTACGTGCACACGTATTTCGACGCAGAGAAGATAACGAACCTGAAGAAAAAGCATGGAGGAGAGATTATGGCTCACCCTGAATGTGAAGAGGAGATCCAGAAGATAGCTGACGTCATAGCGAGCACAGGCGGCATGATCAGACACGTCGCGGAGTCGAAAGCGAAGAAGTTCATCGTGGCAACCGAGCGGGACATGAGTTACAGACTGCAGAAACTCTATCCTGACCGGGAGTTTATTCCGGCCTGGGGCGACGCGATTTGTCTAGGAATGAAACAGATAAACTTACAAGCTATATACAACTCCTTAAAATACAAGAGGTACGTCGTCAAGGTTGACAAGCAGGTGGCTGAGAAAGCTAGAAGATCTGTAGAGAGAATGCTGGAGCTGTCGTGAAGAAAATGTTCGATAAACTGCTTAAAGAAGACACGTGTTACGGTGATGTAACGAGCGAGGCGGTTATACCTCCAAGCCTACAAGCGCGGGCAGAGGTTAAGGTGAAGGAGAAGTGTTTAGTCGCTGGCTTAGACTATTTAAAAAATAGAGTTCAGCGCTTAGGGCTACGTTTGAAAAACCGAAAACAAGACGGAGAGACAGTCAGAGAAGGCGAAGTAATAGCTACAATAGAGGGTGACGCGAGGACAATACTGAAGGTTGAAAGAGTCTTCCTTAATATCCTAGGTAGAATGTGTGGAATCGCGACCACAACGAACAGAGTACTCTTGAAGGCTCGCGAGGTGAATCCGAAGATAAAGATTGCTGCAACTAGAAAGACGCTTCTTGGTTATATTGACAAGAAGGCAGTAAAAATCGGTGGCGGGGATCCTCATCGGTGGAGTCTTGGGGATCATATTCTCATAAAAGATAACCACATCGCACTCGTCGGTTTAAAGGAAGCTATCCAGAGAGCACGAAGAGCCTCCTTCGTCAGGAAAATAGAGGTTGAGGTAAAGAGCGTCGATGAGGCAATAAAAGCCGCTGAGTTAGGCGTCGATATAATCATGCTGGATAACTTCTCCGTTAAAGATGTACGAGAAGCCATCAATCAACTGAAGAAGAAAGGGTTTAGGGAGAGATTATTGCTTGAGGCGTCAGGAGGCATAGACGAGGAAAACGTTGTTAAATACGCTGAGAGCCAAGTTGACATCCTCTCAATGGGTTGCCTCACTCACTCCGTGCATAGCATAGATGTTGCTATGGATATTCCATTCAAGACCACTGAAGTATGAGCAACTGATTTCTCGTTTCTAACAGGGTTAATGACTCTGTTTGGCATCAAGTCAACCCTTGAAGTAGTATGGCCTCTTTATGTAGCCAAACGCCTCTGTAGCTGCTATGATAGCTTGTCCAACAGCTGTGCCAACCTGTTTCACGGGGCAAGTGGTTACATCTCCCGCTGCGTAGACTCCTTGAAGGTTGGTTCTCTGACGCTGATCAACAACTATGTAACCGTCCCTGTCCAACTTGACTCCCGCATCCTTAGCGATCGCACTATTGGGTGTTTCACCAATCTGGACGAACACACCGTCAACCTTCAACTCCATGATCTTCTTGGTCTTATTATTGAATAAAATAATGCACTCAACTTTCTCTTTTCCTTTAATCTCCTTGACCTCTGTATTCCAAAGTATCTCCACGTTTTGGTCTTGAAGCTCTTTGAAGTGAACCTCTTCAGCCCTCAGCTGGCTACGCCTATGAATTAATTTAACATCGGAAGCTAGATTTGCTAGATAAATCGCTGATACTCCTGCAGCGTTTCCCCCACCGACCACCACTACCCTTTTCCCCTTGAAGAAGGGGCCATCACATACAGCACAGTAACTGACGCCTCTGCCACGGTACTCATCCTCTCCTGGCTGCCCCAGTTTTTTATAGCGAGTACCCATTGCTAAGATTACCGCGGAGACAGAGTAGACTATTTTATCAGTGATCACCCTTTTCTCATCGTCCTCAACCTCAAGTTTTGTCGCCTTCTCTAACTGGTGGATCTCTACCCCCATCCTTTTCGCGTGCTCTAACATTCGTCTGGTTAATTCCATACCACTGATGCCTTTAGGAAACCCAGGGTAATTCTCGATCAGAGGCGCATCAGCAGTCGTGCCACCGGGAACCTTTTCCTCCAGAATAAGGGTTTTGAGGCCACTCCGAGCCCCATAAATCCCTCCTGTGAAACCTGCAACTCCTGCTCCAATCACCACGAGATCCCAATGTTTATTCTTATCCATATTTTTCAAGCTCTGTTTCGTCTTCTCGTCCCATAAGGTCTTTTAGAGTCTTTATTAGTTATTCTTTTATCTCATATTCGAGATCGCTTTTATAAACAGGATACAATCAAAAAACAAAGAAATTATTTTTTGGGCATATATAGAGTAGGTTACTTTAGGATTCTTCCCTTCTTTCCTACAAGATGAATGATGTCCCAGCCTCTTTCTTCCAACTTGTTTGCTATGAATCGACGATGGCAGCTGGAAGGAAGTGACTCTAAGCACATGATAACAGTCTTCTTCTCTTCAGCTAATACGGTCAGCTTTTCTAATCCTCTTTTGAACTCTTTAGTTTCAGCATAATTACTGTAACCTTCATCTCTGTAACCACCTAAGTCTTCTAAGTGGTGGTACTCCACTCTGTTCTCTGTGAGATTTTCTTCTAATTTTCCCTTTTTGTACTCGGGCCATTTTGAAGTTGGAAAATGACGCACATCTATAACCTGCTCGATGCCATTCTCTTTAAGTATTTTAGTGAATTCTTCGAAATCCTTGTCTCCATAACCTATAGTAAATATCTTCCTCATCTTCTCACGTTTTTACAGATAATTTTCCGGGCATTATTGAGAGTCAAGTGCTTTATTTACATGCTAACTAATCAAGAGCACGCTTGATCGCTGCTCGAGCTAGAAGACGTGTAGAATCCAGTGTTGGTAATGGACAGTCATTTGGATTAACGATCAAAGGTATCTCAGTGCAACCCAGCACAACTGCTTCAGAGCCATTCGCTTTAAATTTCGTGATTATTCGATTGAAGTACAACATTGATTCCTCTTTGAATATGCCATTGACGAGTTCACTGAATATTATCTTGTTGATTCGCTCTCGATCCGGTTCATCTGGAATCTCAAAGGCTATTCCTTTTTCGCTCAGAGGTTCCGGGTAGACAGAGCTCGTCATCAAATACTTTGTTCCTAGAATCCCGACTTTAGAGAAATTTTTACGCTCAGCTTCCTCCGCAACAACTTCCGCGATGTGAAGCCAAGGGATAGGTGACTTTTCGACAACGTATTCGAATGCTTGATGTATAGTGTTATCAGGACAGATGGCGAAATCTGCTCCTGCCTTCGATACCTTGTTCGTCGAGGAGAGCATGAGATCAGCGACTTTCCTCCAATCACCCGTCACAATATATTTGGTATATTCAGAGAGGGGATGAGTGTGCATCGTCACCTCTGGATGAGCGTATTCTCCCATCTCCTCTTGAGCGTCAACGCAGATAGTGCGGTAGCAGAGAGCAGCGCCTTCAGCACTACAAGCTACAATTCCAACATGTTTAACCATAACATTCTCCTGAATGTAGGTATACCCATTAGGGTATAAAAAGACGAAAGGGAAATGAAAAAGATTTCATATCCTCTTTAACAGGACTTTCAAAGATAGGGCTATGTTATGTAAGTGGCAATACTCTAGTTAGATATTCGTATGTAAGAAACAGCTATTCCAGCGAAACCTGCGAGAAGTAAGATTGTAGCCAATAATTGTCTTTCTAAAGGAATTTCTTGCCATGCTGAGAACCTTCCTGAAACAGTAGAATTTGACTTCAACGAGATAAATATATCGTCACCGGGTTCTATGATGAATTCATGGCTTAGACAATCACATAGGAAATCGCTGTCAGCGTATAGTCTCACTGTTTCATTGGCTTCCATGGTTAAGTGGAGTCTTGTGTATGCTGACCAAGGTATTTGATATGTGAAGTTATTATATGAGTCAAGGGTGAACCTTTCTCCAGCTCCATGATGAGGAACAAGCGTGGGAAAAACAATTCCTAAATAGAGAAAATAGGCTATTCCTGTGAAGGATAGTAAGATGGAAAAAAAGAGTAGAAGCATCCATTTCCTCCTCGTTTGATCTATCAATTCATCTCTTTTTAACGGGAAAGACTGAATGTTATATTATTCTATGTTTTAGAACAAAACCAGCTTCACATAACTCTAATAGTATTACAAAATTTGTAAGTCTCTACTGATTGAACTTTCATGTTACCTCTTTACGATGTAGTAGCACCCGTATGGGTCCCAAGACTATATTAATTCTTGGCACCCGCTGCATATACCGTATGTAAGCTTCACCAAACTTCTCAACATTCGCTTCCTCCTCCTTTAGCACATCAAGATAGAATAAGATTAACTCCGTAACTCCAGAGATTATGCTCAACCAATGTTGCGACATGAGAACAAATGGAAAAACCCACATCATGAAGCACAGATACTGTGGATGTCTTATAACCGAGTAGATTCCACTGTCAACAAGAACAGTAGTGTTAATAACACTCTGGTTTTCCAGCACTTCACCTTTCATTCTGAATTCATATCCAGCCAGTAAGAATAGGAGGGAATCGAATACCAGTAGAACCTATCCAGCATAAACAAGAAGTTCTAAACCCAGATAATTATAGAAAATGAAAACCGTTATGACCGGAATGAACATCAGAATATTGCATGCCCAGAATAAAGATTCATGTTTCCAGGAAACTTTTTTTTGCGTTGCGTTTGATATGGCACCAGATTATCCCGTATTTTTCTTAATCCTTGTAATATTTTTGAATTCATTAGTTTATGTGTGCTATTATCGATAGTGTTTCTAGCAAATGATTGTTTTCAACTCACCTAAGAAGTAATCTTTGTCCTCTTTCTTTTTGATTTGGTCGGCTGCTTTTGTTGCTAGCATCAAATATTCTTCACATTCACCCTTTTCACCTGTTAATGCATGTGCTCGCGCCATTGCTTCGTAAGCGAAGGCTAGGTCAAAATCCTCAATATCGTTTTCCGTGCAGATTTCCAAGCATCTCTTTGCATGGTAAAGAGCGGGTTCGCTTCTCTTTAGAACAGAGTAGACTCGTGAGATCTGCCATTCTCCTCTTTCAAACTCAAGGGGAGTCCCGATTTCACCCCAGTGGAAACGGGAAGCGTGAGCAGCATGAACCATCCTGTCATCCTCCTCCTGGGTTCTCTCTTCCTTATCCAAAAAGCTCCAAGTCAGATTAAACAGATTCACAGCATATCTTCGATGCTCCTCAGATGAAACTTTTTTCTCAGTCATCGCACCCATCACAACTAAGGAAAATTAACCTATGATCTTCAATATTTAAGACTTGTTTCCGATTATTCGGAGGAATACCTCTATCCGATTAATGTTCTTAACGATTCTAGTTTTTTCCACACGTATAGATTTATTACGAAAAATGATTATCCTTTTACTACTGCGAGTGGCGTCATTTGCGCCACTTTACGTGCTATACCCAATTGGTGACTGACTTCCACAACTTTATCAACATCCTTGTAAGCGCCTGAGGCTTCTTCTGCGAGGACGACTTGGCTTGCAGATCTAACAACCATTCCTCTTCCTTCCAGTTTTTCTTTGATGTCTCCTCCCCAAAATCTTTTTTTAGCAGCTGCTCGGCTGAGAAGACGCCCTGCGCCATGCGCTGTGGATCCAAAAGTCAATTCTAAACTTTTAGCCTGTCCTACCAGTAGCCATGAACTTGTTCCCATGGTCCCAGGAATCAGTACGGGTTGACCTATAGATTTGTATTTTGAGGGTGTTTTTGGGTGCTCTGGTCCCAACGCTCTCGTGGCACCTTTTCTGTGAATCCACACTTTTTTCGTCGCTCCGTTAATCTTGTGTTCTTCGATCTTTGCTATGTTGTGGGCTACGTCGTATACCAGTTCTAAACCGAAGGTTTCAGCGGGTTTCTTGAAGACTTCTTGAAAGCTTTCCCTTGTCCAGTGTGTTATTGCTTGTCTATTGGAGAAAGCGTAGTTCACAGCGCAGGCCATGGCTTGATAGTAGTCTTGACCTTCCTTGCTGTGACCGGGAGCGCAGGCTAGTTCTCTATCAGGCAGAGTGATGTTGTATTTATTCATAGCATGTTCCATGACACGAAGATAATCAGAGCAAACTTGATGTCCGAACCCTCTTGAACCGGTGTGAATCATAACTGTAACCTGCCCTAGATGTGTTATTCCCATATCTTTGGCGACCCTTTCGTCAAATATCTCATTCACCCTTTGTATTTCCAGGAAGTGGTTGCCTGAGCCAAGAGTGCCAACTTGAGCTAAACCCCTCTGTTTTGCTCTTTCTGAAAGTTTATCGGGATTGGCGTTTTCCATGCTTCCCCCTTCCTCGCAATGTTCAACATCCTCTTTCCAGCCCATGTTCCTCTCTATGAGCCAGGGAACACCAGTAGTCACCAAATTCTCCAGTTCGTTTGCTGATAAACGGAACTTTTTCCTACTGCTCCCGAGACCGGATGGAATATTCTCGAAAAGTATGTCGCCAATAGCCTTGAGCTTTGGCTCCACATCTTTTTCATCGAGGTTAGTTGTTAATAGGCGAACTCCACAGTTGATGTCGTAGCCAACTCCGCCAGGGCTGAGAACACCATCATCATAGTCGATTGCAGCGACGCCTCCGATGGGAAAACCGTAACCCTGGTGTCCATCAGGCAGGGTAATGGCATACTTGTAGATTCCCTTTAAATGAGCAACATTAGCACATTGTTCTAGAGTTTGATCCACCTGCATCTTTTCAAGTAATCCCTTATCCGCGTAAACACGACCAGGGACATTCATTCCCCTCTTATAGCTTATCGGTATCTCCCAGGTGTAAGCGTCAATCTTATTCAGTGGAACCTTTTCTTTTTTACTCATTTCATATTCTCCGGGAAATTTAGTGAACAATCAAATATAAAACAATTAAGTGTTCTTCCAGTTGTTCCCACTATTTGAAAAACTTGCGTCTTATTGTTTATATGATGTTTCCTCATTCCTCTTTCAAGTATTACTATTATCGAATTTCTTTGTAATTTATGGATTTGAGAGAAGTTTAGACATCGAGAACGAATTTAACGATGTATCGATCGTCTTCTTTACATATTTCCATGCGGTGATAGGTTATTGCTTTTACTCCTAGCTTTTGAGGATGTTTCTGAGCACTGAAGACTTCTCCCCAAATAGAAGCCTTTAGAAGAAACCTATCCTCTGTCTCTTCTATTCTCGTAACCTTGAATTTCGAGTAGAGCTTTGCTTTGATGTCGAAAAGGAAGAGGAGCTCCTCGATCCAGACATATAAGAGAGCCTCTTTATCCTGCGCCTCTAACTTCACATCCTCTTTTACCTTTGCTTCGACTTTATCAGTGTCAGTCATTACTTCGAAGGTGGCTAGTGCAGCGTTTTCAAAAGCCTCCTCTAGACTACTCCCATAGGCAATAACATATACATCAGCAGTGTGTTCAAGAAATTCGAATTTTTTCAAAATCCAAACTCCCCTTCAAGTAACACTTTTAAAGAGTAACCATTTTTTCAATTTTTTAGCATTTAAGATCGTGTGCGTGTATGGGCTTCATTGGTGAAACTGTCGTGGACATTTATTTCTTTTTCAATATACCTACAGATATGATTTCCCCTGTGTCTAATTATATTCTGATGAAACATTCTTCCTAATTGTTTATACGCATTCCCATTCAAATAAAGACTCAAATCCTATTTTCAAGGTGGAAATCCTATTTGATTGAAGTTGATGGTAGTCAAAAAAGTGGAAGTGGTACGATTCTGCGTTTAGCTGTGGCACTGTCAGCGATCACGGGAGAGGAACTTCATATCTACAATATTAGGAAAAGACGGAAAAACCCAGGGTTAAGACCCCAACACTTAGAGGCGGTGAATACAGCAGCTAAACTCTGTGGAGCTAAGCTGAAGGGAGGAGTTTTAAACTCAAGTGAAGTATGGTTTAAACCCGAGAAGATAGAAGGAGGAAAAATCACAGCGGAGATTGGCACAGCTGGGAGTATACCTATGCTATTCCTCACTGTTCTTCCTATCTGCGTCTTTGCTCGAAATGAGGTTGAACTTCTTGTCTCAAATGGGGGAACGGATGTTAGATACTCGCCAACCATTAACTACATGCGGTATGTATTGTTACCGGTTTTAGGAGAGATTGGATTGAAGTCCTCTTTGATTATCCACAAGTATGGGTATTATCCTAAGGGGATGGGACAGGCTACATTGAGAGTTCAGCCCTACAGAAAACTGTCCTCTCTTTCAATGCAGAGAACAGGCGACCTGCAGACTGTGTATGGGATTTCGGTTTGTACTTTTCTAAAGGATAGAAAGGTTGCAGATCGACAGGCAGAAGCAGCAAAGAAACATCTTACAGAGAGAGGAATAAGCTCAGAGATCGATGTAATCTACGATGAATCTAATCCCTTACAGAAGGGTAGTTCGATAGTGTTATGGACTAAAACCGATATGAACCGAGTTTTAGGAGCTGACGCCATAGGAGAGTTGGGTAAAGCAAGCGAGGTGGTGGGAAAAGAAGCCGCGGAAAAGCTACTACCAGAGATCAGTTCTCATGCAACAGTGGATATTCATCTTGCAGATATGATTGTGCCTTACGTGGCATTTGCAGAGGGCGAATCGGTCTATTTCACCCGTTCTATGACCGATCATTTGGATACGAATATTTGGCTCACTGAAAAGATTCTCAATGTTGAATTTGAAACCCTGAAGATGAATGGTTATTACAAAATAGTGAAGAAAGAATAAGTTTCATTTCATTATTAGCTGGAAAATTTGCTTCATGTACACTTAAGATATTGAATAGTATTTTTCATTTGTTCATGATTTATTTTGTAAAGCCATGATCACCTATTTTCGCAGCTAAACTCCAGTACTCTCTTCGGTTATACACGAATGGCGAGATTTTTTTGAAATCAACTTCTCCTTCATCGTTTAATACGTTCTCGTCGATGTGCACTTGAACAACTTCACCAATAAAGAGGTGATGAACTCCCAGTGGGATCTTCTTCCTCACTACACACTCTATGTTTACAGGACATTCCTCTATCATTGGTGACCTGACCTTCTCTGCTTGGATGGGAGTGAGCTTAGTTTTAGAGAATTTATCTACATCTTTTCCGGAGATGGTTCCGCAAATATCGGTCTCCTTTAAAAGATCTTTAGTGGGAATATTCACTACAAACTCTCCTGAATCTTCAATTATTTTATAAGAGAACCTGTGTGGTCGTATACTTATTCCGATCATGGGTGGATCAGAACACACAACACCTGCCCATGCCAAAGTAATGATGTTTGATTTTCCTTCCTTGCTCTTACAGGATACTAAGACCACAGGGCAAGGAAATAGAGCAGGATAGGGGTTCTTTTTTACTTTCATGAATCATTCCTTTTTATTCTTGGATTATTAATAGTTTTGAAAAACTTGTTCGCTCTCACATTCACTTTTCTACCTGTGTTGCTCTTTTTCCTGTTAGTATAGTAGGTACACACGCCAGACAAAAAGCGAGCTTAATGGTTTTTTAAAAAAATGTTAAATCTATTTAGGATAATATTTTGTACAGAGAGGTGTTTTGTCTCATATTATTTTGTATAATTTAATAGGAGGTGAAGAATAGATTTTGAAAACAAAAGTGCGTAACGTTATAAAAATCCTCCCTGGCAAGATGACGGAGGGAGAGGAACTCGTTAAAAAGTGGATGGCTATTGCTAATCGCATTATGGGGACACCTTCAAGGGGTTACCGACCATTTAGTGGTGGAGGTGATACCACGCGAACAATCATTTGGGAGTTTGAACTCGATAGCCTTGCTGCTTTTGAAACCCATCCTGAGAAGATAGGAGCAGATCCAGAGATGCAGAAGCTCTTTCCAAAGTTGAATGCTGTCATCGACAGTATCGATGTCGAATTTTACTACCCAATATCTACAAAGTAGCGTTACATAGGAGAAAAAAAGTATATTACACATATGAAAATTGGTGGGAAAAAGTGATGATTGACGCGCATTGCCACCTGGAGCAAAAACAATACGACAAAGACCGAGAAGCAGTCATCGGTCTTTGCAAGAAGGAACTTGACGCAGTGGTTACCACATGCGCTCATCCCAAAGATTTGGACTTGACAATGCAGATGGTGGATAAGTATAGAAACTTCATCTTCGCAGCGACAAGCATCCACCCAGAATACGTTAAAGATATCACTGAAGAGCAGAAAGAAGACTACATTCAACTCATAAAGAAAAACAAAGAGAAAATCGTGGCAATAGGGGAAACTGGTACCGATTACTGGTGGATAAAAGATGAAGAGTGGCGAACAAAGCAGAGGAAGCTATTCATCGAGATGATCGACCTCGCAGACAGCTTGAAGCTCCCGTTAGTTATTCATTCTCGTAACTCCCGTGAATCGACAAAAGCAATAGAAGATGCGATCAGCCTCCTAGAAGAGTCGAAAACGGATAGGGTTCAGATGCACATGTACAGCTCTCGAAGATGGCTCAATCGAGTCTTGAAGAACGGATGGTTGATCTCAGTGAACACACTTCTCCTCAGGAGTAAAGGGTTGACGAAGATCGTCCGCGACACGCCTCTGAAACAGCTAATGTTAGAGACTGATGCTCCTTGGCTAGCTGTCGGTGACGATGGAGCGGTAAAGAAACCTAATCAAAAGCGAAATTTGCCTACGGCGGTAAAACTCGTCGCAGAGAAGATAGCGGAGATAAAGAAGACCACTATTCAAAATGTGGATAAGACTACGACGGATAATGCGATAAAATTCTTTAAAATAGGAAAATGACTGTCAAAGGCAACACAGAAACACTACCCAAAAAAGTACGATTTGAAATATCGGATACAAGAGGCATACAACTAGAACAGATGAACAAACCACCTTTTTGGTTATAAATATCCCCCTCCCTCCGACAATACGTGATAATTTATTAACCGTTTAACCTCCCTTTTTCTTTGTAGAGAAAAATCTTAGGGAATCAGCATATAGCTTATTAAATCAGGTACTTCAGAAATCTGCTCGCATTTCAGGAGTTTACCATGCATAGGATGGACTGGAGATATTTTCGTATTAAAAGGAATAGCAGCTAAAAAAAAGGGTATGTGAATGTATAGTTCACAACACTTATTTTTATGAGGTTATGAATACAATGCTGAGATATACCGATATGTATGAGGTATTATTCGGAGATTCATTGAAACTTTTAAAGACAATCAAAAAAGAGTATGCTCTGATATATCTTGATCCTCCATTTAATACTGATCGTGTTTTCAAGTACTCAGAGTTAGGTGACGACTTCGGTTTTAAAGATAAATGGAGTGACAATGAATATCAGGAATGGTTAGAAAACCTAGTATCTTTATGTAAAGAAAAGTTGGAAAAAAAGGGGACTTTGTTTTTTCATATAAGTGCTGAGAACTCTTTTATCCCTGAAAAAATATTACAAAAATACTTCAAGAAAATTGAACCAATCTTCTTCCTTAGCTTTCTTGAGTACATCTCTATATCTTTCACAAATCATTTTTGGGTGTATTTCATGCACACTTCTAAAGCCATGTATAGAATCAGATTTTGAAAGATTGTGTTCAGCGCATAGAATTTGTATATTTTCCTTATTGTCTGTTCCTCCTTTTGCTATTGGCCAAATATGATCCTTGTGTAAATCATCACTTTTTCCACAAACTGAACATACATCTGCTCTTTTAATATCTATTACTTCATGGCCATCTGGTGAGTAAATGATCCATCTATTTCCAACTGATTCAGAATAAGATTTACTGCATTCTTTACATGTATTATGTAATCCTTTATCCATTCTCCTTGATATTGGAAATTCTTCAGGAGGTTTATCTTCTCCACATCTTGAGCAATGAGCTGTCATTCCATAATTCTTTTTATAGTCTTCGTAAACTTCCTCATCACTCATCTTAGCGTATTTCTTATACCATCGGTTTAATCTCCCTCTTCTATAGGCTCTTTCACAATTAATACAATAAGTCTGTAATCCATCTTTACTTTCAATTTTTATATTTCCATCAGTATCTACATACGCGTATTGTAGATTGAAGAATCTTATGGGCAGAGGATTAGGACCTTTATGTTTGACTCCGTATTTACTTTTTTTATCACTAGTGCCTCTTGAGTAATATTTTTCTTTTATTCCTAAAACATTTTCAATATACCTGTAAATTTTTTCTTTATCTTGGCTTCTATTAAGACCTAAATTTGTGGTAACCCTTTGCTTTTTCATTTAAAATAGACTATGCTCAAGCTGCTTTTTCAATTTTATGTCTGTTAAAGAATAAGAATTTTAAGTCGAATGGCTCCTCTTTGAACCAGATTGGAAATAAGAGGAGTAGTCTTCCCTTTGGAAACGCGGATAGATTTTTTTCATTTTTTTAAAAAAAGGGGAGTTGCGGGGGTTTCTATATTTCGGGTGACGTCACCCCTGAGGTGAATATGCGCGTCAATCATCATTTTCGCTTGTAAATTGTGGAGTGAAGGTTTTTTAAGCGTTTAGCATTGTTCGTCGTTACCTTGAACTCGTAACCGTGAGGGCAGAAGGAATCACGGTGGAATAAAATTTCAAATAAAGGTGAGATGATTGATTCATGTATAAATGTGAGGTATAATATTGAAGAAAGAGTATGTTGTCACCCAGATCAGCGCCCCTCCAGACGGGTCTCCCTACGTGTTCGTCTCCTTGAGGGACCCGAAGGAAGTGGGTATGGCTCAGAGAGGTTCTCCTGCCTCGATAGAATCTTTCAGCTCTATGGATGACGTGTTCACGAACCTAGGTCACATCATCTCCAGACAGATGATGGGCAGCTTTGCTACGGTGATAAAGCTGAGCTTGGAGGAGTATGAGCGACTGGACATCAAAGTCGGTGACAGGATGTCTCTAGACATCGAAAAAGCCCAAATGGGATTACCGTGAAGAGAACTGCGCGTGAGTAATAATCTGTTGTCGAGAGCGTCGGTTGGGGTAATCCTCTCTGTTTTTTTTTGCGGATGTCTGATAGATAATGTTTGATTGGAGAAGACTGCTCTGTAAGATAGGCCTCCACGACTGGAGCAAACCGAGGTTCACCTATCTAAGCGGCTCTAACGTGAGGGACGTCGAGAAGCATTGCAGGCGATGTGGAAAACAGAAGAGCTGGGTGGAACCAGCAGATTAGGCAACTGTAGGAACCCGTCGTATATCTAGCTAGAACGAGACATGGCTCAAAATTGCATGCAGGGGTTGATGAGGATGACTTATTATGTTTACGTTCTGCTCTGTGAGGATGGTAGCTATTACACGGGATACGCTAAGGACGTGAAAAAGCGGGTTAAACAGCATAAAAAGGGTCGAGGTGCCAGATACACGAGGATGCAACCACCGCATAAACTGGTGTATGTGGAGCCATGTAACAGTCACCGTGAGGCTATACAGCGAGAAGAAGCAATCAAATCGCTCAGCCACAGCCAGAAACAACAACTAGCCACTTCACAACAAAAGAAAAGAACTAGTTAATGTATTGAAAGAGAGTAGTGGTGGACAATGCGTTGCCCCCCTGGGGAGAAGGGTAAGGCCCTGTCCTGTCAACACGAGCCAGGGCCAGTGGCAGCGTCCAAAACCACTACCAACACCAATGAATTGGGAATTGTATAAATCCATGCTCTCCATCGACTAACACATGAATAAGAATGGAACAAATTC
>Ga0209636_10001593_pt1 | contig 22975 bp, 30 predicted proteins | sample DeeMarSWOR152_54_FD_187464 | JGI IMG/M metagenome (GOLD analysis project Ga0209636, IMG submission 187464) | Marine sediment microbial communities from White Oak River estuary, North Carolina - WOR-1-52-54 (SPAdes) (version 2) | ecosystem: Environmental > Aquatic > Marine > Intertidal zone >...
CTCTTTATCTTTCTCAAATTTTTCCATTTCTTTCTCAAACTCATCAATCCCGGGGTTCGGAAGTCCCATGGCATTCAAAAGTCCGCATTCCAATTCAACCACGGTCGGGTTTTCGTATCCTTCCTGCGGCTTTAGAGAAATTGACTTTGTCGTGACCGCCCCTGCCCCGGCATCGGAAACCCTTTTGAGCAGCCCTGCATTTGTGCCCAGGATCCCAGATGCTAATATGGTCGGATTCCTTAATCTTAATTCCCCGATTTTTGTTTTTAGCATGTTAATCATTGGTTTTATCGTGTCTATATGATATATATATATAACTTTATTTTCAAATCTATAAAAGATTTGGGGTTGTCCATTTATCGGCTAAAATTTCTCCCCCCCTATAAATTATGAGTTGAATATTAATAAATTTGTTTTGATGAACATGACCTTATAGATAGATGGAGCAAAAACCCATGGTTAAATTAGCAGAAAAAATTAAAGCCGAGAGAGAAAATGTTGACAATGCATGGCAAATCTGAAAGATGTAATGAAAAGGGATAAGAAACCAGTTATTGAACTTGCTGCAATAGCTACTTTTCCACATAACTTTTATAATGGCGTAGAAAATATCCTCAAACAATCTTTGAAAGCGAGAGCCGTTGACATTCCAAAAACCGCCAATGGCATGCCTGGCATCAAGAATTCCCTGCGGAAAACGACTGACAAAGGAACGGCTGGATAGAATAGAAAGGGCAGAAGACTCCATACAGAAAATTTTGGATTCAAATGTTGTGGTAAGGGTCAGGGATCACGACAGGATCGCTAGGATAGAATGTTCAGATATTTCATTGATTTTTAGAAATAGAGATAAAATTATAGAAAAATTAAAGGATCTTGGCTTTGAATATGTTACAGTGGATCTGGAGGGGTACAGGGGAGTGGTCTGAAACTACTCCAACGGCATACTGCAGTACGGGCAAACACACTTGCATTCATCCATAACAGGGCATATTGTTCTGGAGAGCACTGCCATGGGGTGCCCCTTGCTTCTGACCTCAAATTTTTTGTTCCACCCGAATGGAACGCGCATAACTTCAAAACCCTCATCGCGAAGCATTTTTTCAATCGCTTTGAATATATCCGACGCTATTTCCGGCTTTGACAAACTCCGGGATAAATGCGCAAATGGGAATAACATGATGCGATTCGCTTTGACACTTCTCATCGTTTTCACAATATCCTCCTTTGCCATAGTTATTGAGTCATTCACTTTTAGTTCATCGACCCATTCCACACACAAAAATACAGCCAGACAATCTGTCATTTTTCCTTCCTCCATACCCTGTGTGATTTTTTCTGCCACCTGCGTCTTTTTGGTTACTTTATACCATATCCTGTCGGAATGAATAAACAGCAATTTCATTTTTTGATATGAATCTCACCGCCCTTTTTAAGGGCCCCTCCCTTCAAAACCTTTGTGAATATTCCTTCTTTTGGCATTACGCATTTGCCGACCTGCTTGTATATATCACATTTGTCATGGCAGGTCTTACCGATCTGAGTTACTTCAAGAAGAACATCTCCAGCCTCTATTCTTGAGCCGATAGGAAGCGATGTTAAATCAATACTCTCTGTTGTTATGTTCTCTGCGAAATCCCCGGGATTCACATTTAAGCCCCACGACCTTGCTTTTTCAATACTCTCTACGCCAAGCAGGCTTACCTGCCTGTGCCATGGCCCCGAATGAGCATCGCCTTCAATACCTGAATTTTCTACTACCCCGCAACTTTCAACAGGCGTCTTCCTCACCCCCCTCTTTGTGCTTATATTGAGAGATAGAACTTTCATTTATCTGTTTAATGTACAATCCCGAGTTCAGTAATAATCTTCTCCTTATGCCCGCCAAGAATTCCAAGCGCGGTCTCTGCCGCCCTTTTTCCGGAAAACAGCATTCCGCCAAATGTCGGTCCCATTCTCGGCAGTCCGAAAGCGGTTGCAGCTGCCATTCCCGCCACGATCAATCCCGGATAAATTTCAGATGTATTTTCAACCACCGCGTTTTCAGAACTTTCAACATCCATCGCACCAAAGCCGGGCATTTTCAACAGCCCCCTTTTTTCAAGTGTTTTTGCAACAACCGCGTCATGCCCCGTGGCATCAATAACGATTTTTGATTCCATGGCGACGGGATCGACGCAGGTTATTGCTCTCGGCAGTGCTGAGACTGGAGTGAAGTTAATCACGCAGCCCTCAACTTTATTGTCTCTGAGAATAACATCCTCAAATTTTGTCATGTTTATGGTTTTTACACCCGAATCACATGCTGAGGCAATTAATTTTGAGCATGCATGGGGTCCGTCGGCAACAAAAAGTCATTCTTCAACCTCTTTGTAAGGCACGCTGAGTTCATCAAGAATTTTATGTGCAGGGGCCCTGATCGTTAATTTATTCATCAAATAGCCTCCAATCCAGAAACCCCCGCCGAGGTAATTGTTACTCTCAATGATCACCACCTTTATACCTTTCTCAGCAAGTTCTTTTCCGGCCATTAACCCGCTTGGTCCTGCTCCCACGATAATCACATCGCTTTCTGCATACTCCATAAACTCGTTTGAAAACTCTCCAACTATCGCCCTTGTGATCTGGCTTTCTCTTATTGAACTGAATCGTGTTTCCATTTTGATTAACAATTGTTATTTATATATTAATCTAAATAAAAATAAAAGCATTAACTTTTTGCAATTTCCTGCACCATATCACTTGCGCTTAAAATCCCAACAGGAATATTAACGCCGTGCACGATTCCGCGCGTCACAATCGGCTTTCTCTTAAAACCCGGCGGTTGTGAAGCTTCACACGGTCTTTCAAACAAAACAAGAAGACGGTGAATATGTTTATCGTTCATTATCCTCGCGGCGTCTTCAAGCGGTCTGAAGTGGTCAATACTTTCAATCCCCTGCGTCATAACGTCTCCTGCAATCAATTCATCCAATGTTCTGCCCTCAAATTCCCCGGTAAATGCTTTTAAAATATCAATATCCGAAACGATCCCGATCATTTCCCCGTCATCTGTTATTACAACGACCCCCTTAATATCTTTCTCTGAAAGGATTTTCGAAACCTCCTTAATTCCCGCAGTTATGGGGACCATTATAACACCCGAGGTCATAACCTCGTAAATTTTCTTTTTCCTTACTTCGACCCCTGACTTTTCACTCGCGGCGTCTAACCTCTCATATTTTTCAAATCTCGAATAAAATGCTTCCGGTTCTTCTCTTGAGGTTTTTGCTATTTCTTTTGCTATATCCGATGTACTTAATATTCCCGCAGGATTCCCGCCTGAAAGCACTAAAAGCCGGTGAATTCCATTTTCATTTAATAACCCAATTGCGTGTTTTAAACTGTCCCCGGCAGTTACGGTAATCACATTTGTTGTCATCATATCCCCTGCTTTTACAGGGCAATCACCCGGTTCTTTGCATTTTTCTTTGCATTTTTCAAAAGTTCTCATAATGTCCGTGTCCGAAACCACGCCCGTGATCTTCCCGTTTGCATCTTTCACAATAACGCAGGAAATATGATGCTCTGCCATGATCTTGCACATATTTTTTGCATATGTATCCCCGGTCACTGTAACTACGCCGTGATGCATTACTTCCTCTACTTTTTTATTTTCTATTGATTCCATTTTTTTCCAAAATCTTTTAATTATTTTTTAAATTAATTGCATTCATGGACTCCCGATAACCAGCCAGTTGTAAATCGTTAATATAAACACGATTCCGAAGAATATCACTGTTAACATGAACGGAGCCGCGCTTAGCATTCCCTGCTTTGGATCCTCCCCGAAGTTTATTTTCGAGATTTTCCATATTATATACAATGACCCTAGTACCCCGAAAACCGACACGAACAGTATCAAAAACCATCCTTCGGCGCTCCTGGATAAAATAAGCGCTCCCGGATTTTCCAGCGCTCCTGTTTTTATCGCTTCAGCGGTTGATGTCCCGAAAGGATCGTTGATCACATGCGGCAGGTATCCTATCTGCCCGATGAACTTGTTGAAGTGCTTCGCGAGGTGCAGGCTCAGTATAAGCGGGATAAACCCGAGAACGTAAATTTTAATGTAATTCCATATACTTTCCCCCCGCGCCAGAACCGCCGATGCGGTTCCCGTAAGCCCAAAAATAACCGCCGGCAGGACTATGAAAAGGAACAAGCTTTCCCATATAAGGTAGCCTCCGGTTGCCGTATCAAATATCGTCTCAAACCCCGTTAAATCCGCTATAACGCCCGGGACAAACAATATCGCTTTATCTACGACTTCCCATTCCTCCCCGACTTCACCTATCACTATCCCAAGCAGGAGCATTGCAGCTATCGCTCCCGCAGTGCTTCTTTTAGGCGAATCCCAGAGTCCCCTGAAGAAAGGTCTCAGTCTAAAAGCGATGTTGTCGTGCGGGCAATATTTTACGCACTGCATGCACAAAAGGCACCCCTCCTGCTGCTGAGCATCCATTGCCCCCATATACAGCTTGTTCTGGCAGTGCTTGACGCACTCCTTGTCCCTGCATTCCCTGCATTTATTTAGGTCGGCAGACCTGAGTTCCGTCGGCGAGCATCTTGTGTAGTTGCCCAGGAAACCTATCAAAGGGCAGAAGTTTTTACAGTAAGCATGTCTTTCAAACAACAGCGCAATAACTATCGGGTAAGCCAGAATCAGCACCAGGTAAATTGCCGACATGTACGCAAAATGGCTCACCCCGTAACCTACAACCGTTGTGTGCAAAACAAAAACACCCAGGACCATGGTTAACACTATCGTTACCCCGTGCTTTGTAATCCACCTCGGTACCTTTATCTGCAATCCGAAACGGTCAATTTTGTCGGCAATCAATTTCTGGTGGCACATCGTGCACCACATCCTTCCGGCTAACAATACCATAAAGATTATCATGGGCCACCAGACCACCCAGATTAAAAATGATGTCGCGTTTGTGTACCGCAGGTCTTCACTTAGCATTCCCCACCCTATGTAGATGAGTACAAATACCGATATAAGGTTTCCAACCTGCATTAACCTCAGTGGTATTGGCAAGTGTTTTTTGTTCGCTCCCAATATTTTTAGTAAGTCCATCTCTTTTATATTTTTCTTGTTTTTATTCGGGATTATAAATATATCACATTGTACTATTAAATATTTTGCATAATTTATCATGAATAATCATGATAATTATTAACTATTGTTAATTTGAATATAAAAAGGTTTTTTGCAATTTACAAACAAAATCAATAAAACAACCCGGATCAAGGGTGTGCTTCCTCGGCGGGTATACAGCTCCCGCCGGGCCCGGGGAATCCTTCAATCAAGCCGAGAGATGTTAAAATTGTCAGATACATTCGATTTTTATAGATAAAATAATAATAACCAAAAAAAGAGGGTAATTTTCACAGATGGAAAAAGAAATTTACGAACATGAAGCGCGGGAAATATTTTCATCAGAATCTCTTGATAATCTCCTGCAGGTTTCATTATCCATGTCTCAAAAAAAATTTGGTAAAGAAATTGATTTCTATGCCCCGAGTTTTATAAAATACGATACAGTGGGGCTTAAGAACGATCCGCTGGATTTTCCCGCTGTCTCCGTTACAGGGAGAAAATGTGCATTAAACTGCGATCACTGCAAAAAGCATCTGCTGGAAACAATGATCCCTGCGCAAACTCCGGAAAAACTTCTTGAAGTATGCATGGACTTGAACGGAAGATGCTCAAGAGGCTGTTTGATCAGCGGCGGGGCGGACCCCGAAGGTATGGTGCCTCTAAAAAAATTTACGGGTGCGATAAAACAGATAAAGGAGGAGACTGATTTAACACTCGCGGTCCATACCGGATTAATTGACAGCGAGACCGCGAAGGGTCTTGCAGATGCCAGAATCGATATAGCCTTGATCGATGTGATAGGGGGTGCGGAAACCATTAAGAATGTGTATCACCTGGACGCTAAACCAGCGGATTTTGAGGATTCCATGATGTACCTAAAAAAATTCGGGGTCAGGATTGCACCGCATATCGTCATCGGGCTTAACTACGGAAAGATTTCCGGGGAATTCCATGCTTTAGGCATGCTTCAAAAGGTTAAGCCCGAGGCGATTGTCTTCGTTGGTTTGATGCCTTTCAAGAACACGCCGATGTTTTCGATTGCTCCCCCGAAGGCAGAAGATATCGCAAAGTTCATTTCAACCGCGAGATTGATGTTCCCGAAAACGCCGTTAATACTTGGATGCGCAAGGAACAGGAAGGATAAAGCGGAACTTGACAGGTTGGCAGTAAAAGCGGGAATCAACGCGATAGCCCATCCCTCAAAGACCGCGATTGAAGAAGCAGAGAAAATGGGGCTTAAAATTAACTTCGAGCCTGCATGCTGCGCTGAATATGCCCTGCTGAGGGGCAACATATAAACCATGGATTATGGAGCGACGCCTGTAAGATGACAAAAATCCCTATATTTAAGTTTTTAGTTTACTATTTTAATTCTTAATAGTAATAGATAAGGATGGTAACGCTAAATGAAGAACTTGATAAGTACACAAAGCTTGAAGAAATTCAAGCACTCATTAATGGTGAAGTTATGGAGTCTTTAATACTTGGGTATAAAGGTTCGGATGCACTCGATAAAACACCAAAGAAAAGATATGGAATTTCAAAAGATATTTCTGCATTTGCAAATTCTGCTGGAGGCACAATTATTTACGGGATTGGAGAGGATAATCATAGGCCTAGAGGGGATATAGAATGGATGGATGACATAGGTCGGGAAAGAGAAACGCTTGAAAATGTGATTTTGTCAAGAATAAGCCGCAGGATAGAGAATTTTAGGGTTCATGCAATCAAAAATCCAGATGATGATTCAGAGGGAATTTTAGTTGTCAATGTTTTGCAGAGTCATACTGTCCACATGGCAAGTGATAATAGGTACTATAAACGAAGAAATTTTAGGGTTGTTCCGATGGAAGATTATGAAGTTAGGGATATAATGTTCAGGCGTAAAAAACCGGACATAGATGTTGTTCTCAAACCCCAGGATAAAGAAGTGGTGTGGGAAGAAAATTTTTCAGCGCCGATTGATATTGAAGTGGTTATTCATAATTATGGGGGCTTTGTAGCAAGACACATATCAGGGGGCTTTAAATTTCCCGGGAGCATATCTAATCCACAGGATTTAATTGCTTATTGTTATTATAATAATCGAGGGATTCCTATGCACTATGCTACTCAATATACCAAAACAAATGCGACAGAATTTGATTGTGATAATAGACTTCTACAAATCCCAGGCACTCTTGGTGCTATGGCAATGGCAACGTTACCACCTTTAATATCGCAACCAAACACATGCACCTCAATTGGAAAAATAACTCCTAGGTTGCAAAAAGATTATAGATCAGGAACTATAGAATATTGGATCCTTGCAGAACATATGAAATTGAAAGAAGGCAAATTTGAATTATCTTTAAAAGATAATAGAATCCAGATCAGAAAGGTCTAAAAGCTTTAAAAAATACCTCCAAAAAACATAAAAACCAACGGAAATAGAAAAAAAGCGGGGGGAAATCTGGGAAGAGAAGCAGGTATATAAATTTGACAAAAATCCCGGTATTTAAGTGTTTAGTTTGCTATTTTAATTTTTAAATTCAAATAATTATTAAAAAATAAAAAATGCCCGAGTTGTTAAGTAGAGTGGAATACGCAAGTATCGGTTTTCCAACAAAAATTAAGGTAATAGGTACTAGAATAACGAAAAAGAAGCACTTTGCTCCTGAGCAGATGCTTGGTGCTTTAGAGAATTGGTTCAGGGGAAAAAGTTCTGTGGAGTGGATAAGGGATGTTAGGGAGAGTGAAGAATTATAAACAATAGTAACTATTAAGTTTTTTGTGGTTTTGACATAAAAATGTACTATAACAAGTACCTTTCAAATATATAAACGACAGCAATAATAGAACCTTTTTATATAACAAATCTAATTCTATAAAAAAATGATGCAAATACAACGTCCTGAAAATTTGAATCTCGCCGAGGAAAGGCACGAGATGATATTAGCACACGAAAAGTTTGGAATGAAAATAAGGGATATTAGAGATACATACGGTGTCTCCACAGGCACATATTATTATTGGAAAAATAGGTATCAAGAAGAGGGATTTATCGGCTTGGTGGGTAAGAAAAGGGGTCCACAAGTGCCGCATAATAAAACACCTGAAAAATTTGAGAACAAGATAGTGCAGATAGCATCTGATAATAGGGAACTTGACGCTAAAGATACTTATGATGTAATGTGTGAACGATATGGGTTTACAAGGACAGTGCGAACAGTTGAAAGAATACTGGTTAAGCACAATTTGAACAAACCCAAGGGCAGACGCTCAAAAAAAAACAATGAAAAGGAAAATGAAAACAACCCGGTCAATGAAAACGAAATCACAGAAGTAGAACAAAAACCAGCAGAGGGTAATGTATACACGAATCCGAAATCCAATCCTCAGCGTAACCCGAATGTAGATCCCAAAAGGACGCGACCTCTAACTGAGGAGGAGAAATCAGTAATAAAAGAGGCACACGAAAAGTACTCTGAATTGGGTTCCTGGAACTTGCCGATAATATTGTCCAATATCTATAGCGTTCATTATCTCATATGAGTATATTGAGGACATTATATCCTGAAAAATATAGAAATTCAAAGGAGAATGCAAACAATACGATCAATTACTACGAAAAACATCGCCCGTTTGCGATGTATCATGCTGATACGATGGAGGTAATACTTGGAAATGGAAACACGATATATCAAATATCGATAGAAGATGATTATTCCAGACATTATGTGTCCATGGAAGTATTTGAGAGTAAGCATAGGTATTTTGTTATTATTTGTATGTTAAAGGCGTTTAGACAGTATGGAATACCGAAGCTCTTTCATCATGATAATGGCGGGGAATATGATAATGCAACCGTAAAATGGTTATTGAAACAATTTGACATTACTGATGTGCCAACAGAAGTGGAAAATCCAAAAGGTAATGGGAAGAAAGAAAGGGCGCATGGGCAAGATAGAAAATATTTCTATGAAAAACATAATTTTCAGACAATTGAAGATGTTGAGGAAGCGATTCCCGATTATCTTGATTTTATAAATAATGTAAAGGGTCAATGGGCAAGATACGGAGAAACAGCATCTGAACCGCTAAAAAAGGCAAAATCAAGAAGGATGTCTGATGAGGAACTGGAAAAAGTAATAAGAGAATTATGTTTCGAAAAGAAAAATCGAATCGTGAAGAAGGATGGAAAAGTTCGATTCAAAGGAAGGCAATACCATATATCAAAGAAGTTGGAGGGAGTTACAATAGAGATGAGGGTGATATTGAAGGGCATAGAAGCATGGTATGGGCGGAAACCAATTAAAGGATGGAAATATTGGGAATATATTCTAAATATTGCTGTCGTTTACATATTTGAAAGGTACTTGTTATAGTACACTAATCTGCGATTTCTATTCCCCATATAATCGTCTCAGTTATAAGCAACAGAAGTGTCTTGTTCATTTACTGAGAATTTTTGAGCGAGCCATGGATAAACACCTGGAGGATAGTGAATTGAAGAGGTTCGTAAGTGAGGTTTTAAAGGTATTGATGCCCGCAATTAAAAAAGCAAAGAATGAAAAGAAAGCTCTGCCTGATGTAAAACAGGCAACTGAACACAAGTTAACCAAAATCTTCTCCAAAGATTATGATTCAAAATTTGTACAGAGGATGGCTAAACGACTCAGAAAACGTCTGCCTGATATGCTGCGTTTTCTTGATAACCCGGATATACCATCCCATAATAATTATGCAGAACGACTATTCAAACCATTTGCGGTTTGTAGGAAAATCATTGGTTGTTTCAGATCACAAGAGGGAGCAGAAAATCATCTAAAGATGTACAGTTTGTATATGACCTGCAAACTGCAGAAGGTGAATTTCGTCGATTTCTTGACTGGAAAGAAATATATTTCCCTGAAATGATGCCATCTGTGCCTGATCGAAACACTTTACAACAAAAATAAGCAATTTATATGTCAAAAATCAAGAGAAAACAACAATAGAAGATTTTTACGTATAAAAACAATCAAAACAGGATATTTTGTGGAAAACCACAAAACTTTTTTGGTATGTTACGTGGATTTTTTTTATATCCGAACGATTATAATGCTTATACCACAAAAAACTTAATGGTTACAAATTTTGATTATATCAATAATCCTGCCAATCAAAAAATGCTGCCGAAAACCTATGGACCAAAGGAAATAAAAAAAAGGGATGAATATCCGGGGGGAGAAGCAGATACCAAGCCGTTGTTTGTTGATTAGGGGATTTATTTTAATTTTAACGGATGATGAACCTTGAAGAATTTATCAAAAAAGGAGAATCGGAGAGGATTGAATTCAAGAAATCCTTGCGGTTAAGAAATGAAAACCAAATTTGATGTGATAGTTATCGGTGCGGGCCCGGCAGGCGCAGCAGCAGCAGAGCATATAGCAAAAGCGGGCTTTGATGTGCTTTTAATTGAAAAAGATAAACTCCCAAGGAAAAAGGTGTGTGCAGGTATTGCGCCTCCAAGGATATATCGTCTTATAAAGAAAATTCCGGAGAGTGTTATTGAGAGGAGATTCAAGGGCTATCATCTGTTCTCGCCATCCGGGGCTGAGGTCAAATCAGGCTTTTTAAGGGAAGGCGTGATAATGAACAGGGAGAAATTCGATAATTTCCTGGTTGAAAAGGCAAAGGATGCAGGGGCGGAGGTTATTGACGGATTGAAGGTTTCAAGGATAACAGATGATGAAGTTGTAACAGGAAAAGGGGCATTTAACTCTAAAGTCATTGTCGGGGCGGATGGCGCAAATTCTTTTGTGAGAAATGTTATCGGAATGAGATACAGCGATCTTGCTCTTGGGCTCCAGTATACAATTGAACTGCAAAACGAGTTGATTGATTCAAAAATCGGAAACTGGTTTGAGGTCCATTACGGAATTGTGGATCACGGCCATGGATGGATTGCCCCGCATAACAATAAAATAAAGGCTGGAATCGGCTCTACAGATCCCGGGTTCAGGAAGAACTCAAAAGAATATCTAAATAATTTTATTGAAAAGATAAAGGGAGAAAGGAATATCCGGGAACTAAAAATAATTGGTATTGAGTCTCATCTGATCCCGGTTGGGGGGCCGCTGGATAAACCATGTAAGGGTAATGTAATTCTGATCGGTGATGCGGCAGGCTTTGTAAATCCACTGACCGGGGAGGGGATCTATTATGCAGTGAAAAGCGGGAAGTCCGCGGCAGATGCCGCAGGTAAATTCTTGGAAAATGAAATTGATAATTTAGAACACGGCTATATCTCTGAATTGAAAAAGAAGGGTCTTATGAATCTGAGCACAAAATTAAGGGATGAGATACTTTCAAGTTCATACGAGATGGAAGAATACATTAAAAGGTTGAAGAAATTGGAGAAAATCGGAAAGAGAGTTTAATGACAATAAATAAATTTAAATAATTCAATATATTAATATGCTAATATGACAAACAAATGCGTGGATTTCTTTAAAGCGCTCTCGGATGAGAACCGCCAGAGGATTATAGAAATGCTGGAAAATAAAGATATGTGTGTTTCAGAGATAGTTGAGGGTTCCGGGCTGACTCAGCCGACAATCTCGCATCATCTAAATATATTAAAAAACGCGGGTTTGGTTACCCCTAAAAAGAAGGGGCAGCAGGTATATTACTCCCTGAATAAAAATTGGTTTAAGGAGTGCTGCAGGGATTATATTTCAATGTTTGAATGCTGCAAAGATTTATTCAAGAATTACAAGGTTACAAAAAAGTAGTTTTTCTAAATAACCTACTTTTTTCCAATATAAATTCCATATCCAAGATATTCTTTATTCTCCTTGAAAAATGTTCTTATAGACCGTGTTTTGTTTCTGATATCAGAATTTGTCAGAGATTTGAAAAATACCCTTGATGAGTTTATAAATCCTTCATTTATGAGAGTGTCTAAAGGTCCCCCAATGTCCATATGAAAAATGTTGGATTCTACTTTATCAAAACCTGCTTTTAAAAATGAGTTTTCCCAGTTTTCTGTGGTTTCTGCGTTAACAACAGCACTGCAAATTATTTCTGGCGCTATTTTTTTAAGTTCGTCTGTTGGCTCTTTTCTCCAAGTTAATTCTAATGCCCCCACAAATCCGTTTTTCTTTACAACCCTTATCGCCTCCCTTAATGCTTTGCTTTTATCCATAAAAATCAAAACAGCTTGAAAAATCACTGCATCAAAACCCCCGTCATCAAACGGAAGATTATGACAGTCCCCAACTCTGAGATCCACTCTATCCTGGAGGTTATTCCCCCCGACATTTTTCTTTCCCTCTTCTATGGGCCCCTCCATCATGTCTATACCAATCACCTTGCAGCCGTATTCTTTTGCAAGGTAAATAGCGCTTGTTCCCTTTCCGCAGCCCACATCCAAAACGATTTTATCCTTACCAATATTACATAATTCTGATAGTTTCTCTGTTGCTTTAAGCCCACCGGGATGCAGCACGGTAAGACCAACGGTATTTGCCATAAAATCAAAAATGTCGCATTCTTCTGGCGGACATATTTCACAGGGGGGTTGTTCTTTTATTTTTTCCATTTTTTATAAAAAGTTTTGATTTCGTGTTCTTGGCAGCCCACACCAAAAAAAGCATCACAGGAACTTCAATCAAAGGTCCGACAACGGTTGCTAACGCAACCACGGGAGAGAACGCTGTAATAGCGATCGCTATCGCTATCTCAAAATCCCTTCCTGTTGAATTGAACGCACACGCCACAGAATCCTCATAATTCAATCCAAGTCTCCATGAAACAAGATAAACAACCCAGAAAATAATTATAAAGAATATTGTAATGGGGATCGCGATTATCAATATGATCTCTGGCGTTTCAACAATCAGGTCGCCTTTAAGTGAGAACATAACAATCAATGTAAAAAGAAGACCGATTATTGAAAGTGCGGAAAGAATCGGCGTGAATTTATTTTCAAATTCCTCCTCACCATACTTTTCAACGCCATGTCTTCTTGTCAGAACCCCGAAAAACAACGGCAGTCCTAAATAGAGGATAACGCTTTCCGCAACAATTAAGATATCAAAATCCACACTTCCAATCAAAAGTTTTGCATAGACAGGGATCAACAGCATCTGGATTATTGAATTAAAAGCCACAAGAACCAAAGCAAGGGCATTGTTTCCTTTTGCAAGGTAAGTAAAGACGATAACCATCGCAATGCACGGCGCTAAACCGTAAAGCACAACCCCTGTGTGAAATTCAGCATCAGAAATAAATAAATCTGCAAGCAAAAGCATGAAAAAAGGAGCGACAGCAAAATTGAAAAATAAAACAACTGCCAGCTGTTTTGGAGACCTTAATGCTTTTCCGATGTCCCCGATTCTGACATTTGTCATCGCGGGATACATCATAAGAAAAAGACCTATTGGAACGCCAAGCGATATCGCGTTCGGAACTGTGAAAGCAAACGTTCCTGAAAAAATCTGTTTGATCGCATCAATCGGGGGAGTTAACTGGAACTCGGAAATTCCCAGTTCCTTTCCGATAAATATCCCTATGATTATGCTTATTATCACGAAGAATGGAAGTAAGCGGAAATCCTCCAATTTTTTTAATATCTCTATCGCGTTCATTTTAATTTAATGTTATACGAACTATATCCCCCTTTTTACTTCCCTTAACATTTGTATAATCTCTATAAATCTCTTATCCTTAATATTATAATAAATACTTGTCCGCTCCTTTCTGAATTCCAGAATACCTGCTTCAGAAAGTATCCTTAAGTGTTGTGAAACCGCTGGCTGGGATTTACCAGTCATTGGAATTATTTCGCAGACGCATTTCTCACCATCTTTCAGGAACTCTACTATTTTTAGTCGTGTCTCTTCTGCCAATGCCTTAAAAATCTTAACTTCGTTTTTTACCATTTGAGTATTATCTATTTAAATTTATTTCAATATTATGCTTGGAACAAAAAGGGAAAATATCAAACCCCCTAATACCCCCATAATGAACATTAAAACAGCGTAAGTAAGAGGTATCTTCCATCCTGCAACCCTTGATATTCCAAGCAGTGAAGGTAAACTTAATGCAGGAGCTGTGAGTAAAAACGCTATCGCTGGACCGGTTCCCATACCGAGTTCCATTAAACCTCTGACAAAGGGTATTTCAACAAGTGTCGGCGTGTAGAGAACTACACCAACAATGGATGCGAACGCTATTGCTAAACCTCCTCCGCCGAGATAATTTGCAACGGTATCTTGCGAGAGGAAGATTTTGATGATGCCAACCATTACAATACCCAGCAAAATTAAAGGCAAAATTTTTTTAACAAAAAAATATGTGTTTTCCATCCATTCTCTAAAAGCGCCTTTAAGAGGAAGTTCTTCATCTACAATTAAAATTTCTTCTCTGCCTTCTATTTTTTTCTCGAAAATTTTAGCAACAATGAAACTTACAATAAGTGCGGCAGACAACGCAAGAATTATTCTCCCAATAGCAATTTCCCATGAAATCCAGCTTAATGTAAGAAGAACAGCAGCAACATTTACTGCCGGTGCTGCAAGTAAAAATGCCAATGCCGGACCTAAACCTGCACCCCTCCGGTAAATTCCAGCAAACAAAGGGATGATGCTGCACGAGCATACAGAAAGCATGGGGCCTCCAAATGCACCGACTAGATAGGGTTTAATTCCCCTGCCGCTCATGTGCTTTATAATTAAAGGTTTCGGAATAAATGTTTCCATCGCGCCGGCGATCAGAAATGCTATTGTCAGACACGCCCATGCTGCCAGAAGATAATTTGCAAGAGTGTAAAATATGACCATCAGGGCGGGAGTACCTTCAGTTACAGGAAAGGGGTCTTTAATTTCTTCTCCCTGTCTTATTTTTTCTGATTTGGTGAATGCCTTATTCCATTCGTAAGTTACAAGTGTTCCTAAGAGAAGGATGATTATTATGCCCCCTGCTATTGTTCTGTTTAATTTCATTTTCATTTTTTAATTGATTTTTACATGATGATCAGGTAAACTCCGATTGCAACAAAGATTACCCCTATGAATTTTCTTAATATTTTCTCAAATCTGGAGACATTATACATGTGTTTGTTGATCTCTTTTGAGCCGAAATAAAATAAAGTTGCGAAAACAAGAACAGGGCTTCCTGTTCCGAGTCCGTAAAACATGGGTAAAATTATACCTTCTTTTGACGCGAGTCCGAGAGGTATCAACGTTCCAAAAAATAAAATCGCACTGTATGGGCAGAACGCCAAGGCAAATAAAATTCCAATAAAAAATGCCCCTAAAAGACCAAAATCAGCGGCTTTTTTACTTAATTTCTCTGTGATGCCCCCTCCGCCGAGATTGAAATTTAAATTTATAATCCCGAGCATTAATATACCGGCTATAATCAAGATTATACCTAAAATTGTGCCGTGTATGCTCTGGGTTGTAAGGGATAAATCTATTACATTCATACACCCTAAAATTATCAGGGCCCCGAGTGCAAAATATGTGAAAATGCGGCCCAGAGCGTAAACAAGTCCACTTAAAACAGCATGATTAGGATTTTTGAGGTCTCTTGAAATATATGCAACTGCTGCTATGTTGGTTGCCAGGGGGCATGGACTGATAGATGTTAAAACTCCAAGTAGGAATGCAATCACTATCACAATTTCCGTTCTTGTTATCAAATCCTGAATTATGGTTTCAAACATTTTGGTTTTTTATCTCCTCCAATTTATTTTTAAATATCTTCATGTATTCCTCTTTTTCCTGGACATAATTCCACATATCATTTGCGTCTATTACCTCCTCTTTACCATCTTTTATAACGGTAATATAAAGCGAAGAGCCAACAACATTATATTTTTTCACTATATCCCTGTTTTTGGGATCCTGGAAGTTGACTGTTTCATAGGTTATTTTACCTGATTCATGATCCCCTGGAAAGTGTTTCTGTATGGTTTCCTTTGCAAAATTACCAAGATTAATGCATGACTGACACGGATGTGTTGGTTCAAATTTAACCACCTTTATTGTTATATTTTCTGGTGCAGGGATCGAAGCAGTAGTTTTTATGTTCTGTGTTGCATTTTGAAGAGTGTTATCTAGCATACTCTTTTTTTGTTCTTCAGTTTCTATACAACCAGAAATAATGCCGATTATTAAAACTGTTGCTATGCCTACAATTATCCCCACCTTTTGATTATATTTCATTCCTGTATCCATTTTTTAATTTCCTCTGTGCTTGGAATTCTTCCACTCGCTTTAATTTTTCCATCAACCGCTATTGCGGGCGTCATCATAACACCTGAACTTATTATTTTATCCATGTCCTCTATTTTTTCAACATCTGCGTCAATGCCAAGTTCCTCCACTGCCCTCTTTACATTTTCGTATAATTTTTTGCACTTCATACACCCTGCGCCTAAAATCTCAATTTTCATTTTTTTGCTTGATATTTTATATATTGATATTTTATTATATAATTATATTTGAATATAAAAGGATTTACTAAAGAGGCAAACAAAGAATAGAACTAAAAGAATTGAAATGTTAGGTTGAAATTCTCAATAAGTTGCTCTGCTTACCTAACTAAATGTTGATGCCCAATCAATTATACAGATTAAACCATAAGAGCGAAAGTAATTTTGGTTATATTTAGTCACCACAACAACCTGCTGACCCTGAAATGCCCTTCTTTGTAATTTTTTCCGCATACCTGACTGTAAAGGAAGATGCGTTTCTCACTATCATCTGCGAAAGCGATACCGCATCAGAAATCTCTTTTTCTGAAACTCCCGATTTAAGAGCCTCCGCTACATGATAATCCGGACACGGCCTGCAGTTTACGGCTGCAGATATTCCAACAGCTATCAGTTCCTCTTGCTCATTTTGGCTTCACTCCTGAAACCTTTACACTCATAACCGAACTTCCAACCTCCTTTACCTGTTCATACGGTATATTAAAACTCTCGATAACCGCTTTTGCGGTTGGGTCATTGGCCATGCACTCTATTGAAAATGATGTCCCATCAATTATCTTTACATCATGAAACCCGGCGTTCGTTATAAGTTCTATGTATTCCTCCTTCATTACCGCCCCGGAAAGACACCCTATGTATCCTTCAATGGAGTCCTTTATAAAACCTGGAAGTTCTTTCAAAAGAACTATGTCAGAGATCATTATCCTTCCGCCGGGTTTCAGCACCCTGAACGCTTCTTTGAAGACCCTTTCTTTATCCGGTGATAGGTTGATGACGCAGTTTGAAATGACAATGTCGACCGAATTATCCCCTACAGGAATATTTTCAATTTCCCCAAGCCTGAAATCCACTTTTTCATAGTTCCCTTTCCTTGCATTTTCCCTTGCTTTCTCGATCATCTCCCGGGTCATGTCCACGCCAATGACCCTGCCTTCTTCCCCAACCCTGTCTGCCGCAAGAAAACAGTCAAATCCGGCACCTGAGCCGAGGTCAAGAACGGTTTCCCCTTCCTTTAAGGATGCTAAAGCAACGGGATTGCCGCATCCGAGACCTAAATTTGCTCCTTCCGGAACCGCTTTGAGTTCTTCTTCGGTGTAACCTACCTTCCTGCTTATATCTTCTGCCATGTCAGCGCTTCCGCAGCACGAATCCGCGGAACCGCAGCAGGAACTATCCTGCCTGGCTATTTTAGCATAGCCTTCCCTTACCGCTTTCTTTATTTTTTCATCCATTTTTGTTTTAATTAAATTTATTAATAAATAAATACATTTAAATATATCTATATATCTTATATTAATAAATAGATGAATTTGTATAAAAAGTCGGAGCAGTCAGGTTCTCATGCATTTAATTACTTTCTCAAATAAAGCGGTCTTCAAATTCGTCTGGCCTTCAAAATTTCCGATGTGGGCATCCTCCTCTTTTCCCAGGTCATAGCATGTTGTGTTATCGATATCAATCAAAATCCCGCTCATGTCAACTGACTCGAAATCATCCTTATGTTTGGCGTAAAATGCTTCGCAGCAGCAGCCGATGTACCCTCTCATGCCTCTCCTGGCACAGTCATTAAGCGTCTGCATCAGGTGTTCAAAACTTGTAATGGTTTTGACCTCAACCCCGCGCTTTTCTGCGATTTTATATGAACCGCCAATCGTGCACTTGCCGCACATAACACATCCCTCCGAATGTCTATATTCGCATCCGGGAAGTTTTGCGCAGTAAGGCATAAGGAAAATATCGCATTCCTTGACCGCTTCATCGAAATTTTTATGGACAGTGAAAATTGAATTGGCTTCATCAGGCGTTATCCCGAATTTTTTGTAATCCCTTTTCTCAAGCGCTTCTGTGATCACTTCTATAAAATCCCCTGGCGATACCCCCGGAATCATCCTGTTTTTCTTTTTGAAAAAATCCCCGATTATATCTTTTACGTTTTCACTGTCTGCTGACGTCCCTTTAAATTCAGCCTCAAGGTCATAAATTGTTCTCCTGGGATAAGCAAAAAAGTCGCCTGTAATCAACATTTCTTTAATTCGCTGCCCTGAGACGGAAACAGAAACCCTGATAAGCCCTCCCTTTGCCTTGTGAACCGCTCGCAGAACATCCTTTTTTGGGTATTTCCTTTTGCCGTAGACCCATCCACGAGACCTGAATTTATTTAAATTTAAATTTTCTAAATTATAATCAAAATTATCGAATTCAATATCAAACGCTTCCTCAAAACCCTCTTTTAATTTTTGTTTAATTTCCCCGATCCCGGGAAGCTTTTCAATTTCCCATGCCAGGCAGGTAACCCTGTCCTTTACCGACTCCACCTCCTTGTCTTTTAATTTCTCAACCGGAATCCTTAACGCGCGAAGCATTGTATCGACATCAAAATCAACAAGCAGCGTTCCCTGGAAAAATAATGCTCCGACGGATTCTGTCCCGCCGGTCCCTGAGATCTTCCTGCCTGCTACTTCAATATCATTTTTTGGGCGGAATTCAGCCTCCACCCCCAGCTTTTCCAGCCCCAGAATCGTGCCCTTGCACATTCTCTCATACAATTTCTCAAGAGGCATGGGAAAAGAAGATTTAGAGGCGATTATTTCCCAGCCGAGCTGGGATTCGTCAAAGAAAATCGCCCCCCCGCCAGTTATGCGGCGGTTTATTTCAATCCCGTTCTCCATGCAAAAACTTTCCCTAACTTCCTGCTCAACGCGCTGGTGATAGCCGACAAGCACGCATCTCGGCTTGAATTGTAAAAACCTTAAAGTATTGGGGATTAAATTCTTGCTTCTTGCTTTAAGGAGCGCATCGTCTAATGCAATGTTTTCTGCTGCCGTTCTCGCACCAGTGTCTAATAAATGCCACATTTTAATTATATTCTTTCAGCTGAGTTTTAACAATCTCAATATCCTCGTTATTCGGATGAAACGGGAAATTCCTGAGTTCCCCGTTCATTGCCTGTTTTGGCGTGCAGTTTGAATAAGGTCTGTTGCATGCTACATATCCTTCTCTATCAGGACACCCTGATGTAATGAACGGTTCCCCTGATTCGATGACTTTATCCAGCGCACCGCCATTAATGCCGAAATCAATTATCTCTTCATCACCGTTAAATTTCATCTTATCAATATTAGTATAGCCATACTGTATCAAATAGCGGGCAAGCTGTATCCTTCTGTATTTCCCGATAGGCGGCTGGGGATGATTATCCATTTCCGAGCCTTTCTCCGGAAAGAAAGAAAACATGTGCGGGTCAGCCCCTAAATTAACGGATCTCTGTATGGCCTCAGTCATCTGTTTTTCTGTTTCGCCTATTCCTGTGATCAGATGAATTGTCGCGTTGTTTTTTCCAAAAATGCTCACAGCGGTTTCCACATCTTCCCAGTATTTGTTCCAGCTGTGGGGACCTTTAACGCCTCTGCCCCTTAATTTATCAAATAATTCAGGGGTTGAAGCGTCAACCGCAATTCCAATATTATTTACACCGATTTCCTTTAAATGTTTATATTTTTCCCTGTCCATCAGTGTCGGGGTAATTAATGTTGAAATCAAGATATTGGTCGTATTTCTATTTTTAATTTTTTCAACTACAGTGCAGAGGTCTTCATAAGCCCTCCGGTGCGTGATCATCGAAACACATACCCTCTTTGCGTGCGGGACTTTATTCATGGCTTCAATGATTTCATCCGTTTTGTAGATGGGCCAATCAACTCTTATAAATGTTTCATTTTCATCTTCTGATGCGCGATCTCTTGAAAGACCGCAGAAAGCGCAGTTCGCCTTGCAGCCGCCCCTGTAGGTTAACAGTAAATTTATACAGTACAACTTTGCGTCCCTGTAGAACCTGCCGGGGATAAAGCCGAGGGTCATTGCCGCTGCGGTGCTTGTCCTTAAATACCCGGGTGATTCTCTTGGTTCTTTGATTTTTTCATTCATTTTCATTTCTTTATTTAATTTTGTTTTGATTATATGGTTTCCCGATCAATCCCTCTGTTGCGGAACAGGTAATAACGCCGTCCTGCACCATAACCACGGTATTTTCATCGCCGTACTTGATTTCATGGATGTATGTGCCTTCCGCAACCTTTATACCCTTTCTTGATTTTGAAAGCATATAATCCTTCATTTGAATCCACCTTTCCGTTTTATATTTTCTGTTTAATTCCTTCATCAATTTTAACTCCTCACCCGTTAAATTCCTATATTCAATGTCAAGATTATTATTAAAATTCTCTATTAAAATTCTCTTGACTTCATTTACGTTCACATCCCCCGTTTCCTGTTTTATCGTGGTCAGGTATTTTTTCATACCCCCTGCAAATAATCTCTTTGCATCGTCGTTTATGTTCATGGAACTGCTCATGACTTCACGGTCAAAGTCAACAAGTAAATTTCCCCCTATGACATCGGCATCCGCGATCCTTCCGCCGGCGTTCCCTGAAATCTTCTTACCGCGAACCCATATATCCGCGTCAGGAACATATTTTCCTTCTATCCCCAGTTCATGCAGCGTGTCAACCGCGGGCTGCAAAAATCTTTTATACACAGGTATCGGGTTTCTCATCCCCTTCGAAGGCGCGATAACCTGGTAAAACACCTGGTTCTTTTCAAGATAAACCACCCCGCCCCCGATTTCCCGCCTGATAACGGGAAGTTTTGTGTCCACCTCGGTGTGGTGCTGGTGGTAGCCGATGCATATCGCGGGATCGCGGGGTATGCAGACTATTATCGTCGTATCCCGGGACTTTTCCCTGCTCATCTGCCTTGCTACCGCCGAATACACGGTCTGGGTTTCCAGCGTGTCCATGTACCCAAGGTCAATTAATTTATGCATTTTTATTTTTTCAAAGTCGGCAGCGAAATTATATGCCAGCAGACCCCGATATAAATTAAGATTAATATGAATTTACCCGCTAAAACAGGAACCACGAACAATATGGAGTATCCGATTGCAGCGGTTAAAAATGAAATTGATATGATTTTTGACCTCAAAGGTATTCCCCTGCCTTCCATGTAGTTCTTAATATATCTCCCGAAAATCCTGTTGGTCATCAGCCAGTTGTAAAACCTGAGGGAACTTTTAGCGTAACATGCCGTAGCAAGTAAAAGAAACGGGGTTGTCGGGAGAAGTGGGACAAATATGCCGATGAATCCGAGCACCACAAAAAAAGTCCCAAGTACTTTCAGCGCTAACCGCATGAAACCATTCGAATGCACATTCATGCCGTGGCAGTGTTCGCTTCTTTCGTTCTTTACCTTCATCATAGTTGATTTAATCTAATTATTATTTTTTAGATTTATTTAGAATTATTACTTGCCCTATTAATCAATTCAAGAATATCCAGTACTTCAATTCCCCCTTCCTTTTCCGCAGCCCCCGCAAGCGACCGCTTACACTGCTGGCAGGCGGTAACAAGAACGGATGCTCCCGTTTCCTTTGCTTCTTCAACCACAACCTTTGCAATCTCTCCCGGGAGTTTCTCGTCAACGATTTCAAGGTCCCCGCCGCCCCCGCAGCACAACGCAAATTCCCTGTTATTGTCCATTTCAACGAATTCAATTCCCGGTATTGCTCTTATCACCTCCCTTGGCTCGTCAAAAATTCCGCAGTTCCTTCCAAGGTCGCAGGGGTCATGGTAAGTAACCTTTAAATCGAGATTTTTTAATTTAATTTTACTTTCGTCAATCAGTTTCTTCAAAAATTGCGTGTGGTGCATTAACTCTATATCGTATCCCCTTTTATCAAATCTCGGCTTGTATTCATGCCTCCATGTATGCAAACAAGACGGGCATCCGAAAAGTACTGTCTTTGCCCCGCGCTTTATTACTTCCCCGACATTGTGTTCAATCATCTCTTCAACTACTTTCTCGTCACCCATTCCCGCGACCATCAAAGGATAGCCGCAGCAGTACTCTTCCTCGCCCATGATCGTGAAGTCAACTCCCTGTTTTTCAAGGAAAGCAGCCATTTTTTCAGGAAGGTCCTGGACCGCAGGCGAAAAAGACGCCATGCACCCAACGAAATAAACAACCTCCGCTTTGTCCCTCTGGTAAAAATCATCTGGTGCTTCATCCATGAACTCCGCCCACATAGCCCTCTCCTCGTTCGGGAAATTTGCGACATTATGCGTTTTCTCCATGCCTTCCCGCACCAGATTAAAGTTTTCGGGATAATTTTTACAACCCATAAGATGGGAGCGTGTTGCTATTCTCATCGATCTTGTATCTATGCCAACAGGACAAATTTCTTTACACCTGCCACATAACAAACATGTAAATGCATTTTCCTGTACATCCTCATCTTTGGGTGCTCCCCCTTTTAAATTGGGTTAATTAGCTGTGGAAAATCTTGTTGAATTATTATATTTGAGTAGATG
>Ga0209636_10001594_pt1 | contig 22974 bp, 25 predicted proteins | sample DeeMarSWOR152_54_FD_187464 | JGI IMG/M metagenome (GOLD analysis project Ga0209636, IMG submission 187464) | Marine sediment microbial communities from White Oak River estuary, North Carolina - WOR-1-52-54 (SPAdes) (version 2) | ecosystem: Environmental > Aquatic > Marine > Intertidal zone >...
ATGGCAGCAGCTCCACTGCCAACCACAATGACCACATTTGGCTCTCCCGTGGCTGGGTCAACGAAGAAGTCTTCGGGCGGAACGTCTTGAGCAGCAACAGCCCCTGCCAAGGTTGCACCCAGCAGGGCCGCTCCAGCTAATACAGCTCCAATTTTCCTTAATCTCATATTCTTTCCTCCTTAAGGCCAGCTACTCCTGTTGAGACACAGGGTAAACTGACCTCGCGTCTCTTAAAGCTCTCGCTTCGCCAAGTAGTAATTCTTTTATCTACCCCTTTATAACTTTTTCTGTTACTGCGGGTGATCGTAGAATTTGAGAATCAAATCTAGAAATATATTCTTAAAATCTCTTTTTTTCCAGGTTAGAGATATCTATGGTCAAATGAATTATGAGAAATTTCTTTTTATTTTTTTTATAAATTTATGTCAGTATTTGAACCTATTAAAATCTCAAGTATTATATATACAAATTTCCTCCTTTTTTCTTATTATTTTATATATATTAATATTTTAGAATATTTTTCAGATAAATCAAATAACTGGGCTGAAAAATGACCTTTAAGCACCACACAGAGGTCTTCTTGTTTTTTATACCTGATCAAAAATTACTGGAACTCTGAAAACTATTTTTACAATATTATTTATTATTTTTTTCAATATGAGATACATTTTCAAATAGTAAATCTAGTTTAACAACACTAAAATTTTTTTCTCTCGTTTCACTAGAAAAAAGACTTTCTTGCAAAATCCTTCAGGCGGAAACTCAGAAATCCCAGCACCCTTTCTTCTTGCACAAGATTTTCCAAAATGGATTACATGATGCTTTCGGGAACGGTATTAACCAAGAAGAACGGGACTGTCAATCTTCTTGGATGTCATCTTTTCAAGACTAAAGCGCTAAAAGGCAATAGATTGTTACGCGTGTAACGCATGTGAGACAATCATCCGACAATTTTACAACCCTAGAAAAGCAAAATGCTTAAGTGATCAACCCTAAGTACACCCATGCACATAGCAGTAGCTCAGATGAATGTGTCAGTAGGCGACTTGGAAGGTAATGCGCAGCGAATTATTACATCTGTAAGAACCTTCGAAAAAAAAGCAGACATTGTCGTTTTTCCAGAATTAACCACAACTGGTTATCCACCCCTGGATTTATTATTTGAAAGGGAGTTCCTAGAGAAAAACAAAGAGATGCTTTTAGAAATTGCCAAAAACTGTGCAATACCTTGTATTGTTGGATTCGTGGATGTTGTCAATGGAAAGCTCTGCAATGCAGCAGCACTACTCTGCAAAGGAATCTTAGGGGTGCAGTACAAGATGCTCCTCCCCAATTATGATGTGTTTGATGAAAGAAGGTATTTCACTCCAGGAAAAAGTCAGTCACTTTTCGAAGTCTGCGGCAAAAAGGTGGGAATTGAAATCTGTGAAGATTTGTGGGATCACAACTACGATGTGAAACCAACGGCAACCCTCCAAAAAATGGGGGCTGACATCATTGTTAACATTTCTGCTTCCCCCTACTGTGTGGACAAGATACAAGAGCGGTTAGAACTTGCCAAAACCCACATGAAAGGGACGAATTGTGCGTTTGTTTACTGCAATCTGGTGGGAGGTCAGGACGAGCTGGTCTTTGATGGAAGCAGTTTCGTAATGAAGGGAGACACATTGATAAAGGTAGGAAAGTCTTTTGAAGAGGATTTCTTCATTGTTGATTTAGAGAAAGAATACGCAAAAGTCAATTTACACATGTCTAAAATAGAAGAATTGTTCAAGGCTTTAGTCTTAGGACTAAAAGACTACTGCAGAAAGACCCACTTTGAAAAGGTCGTTTTAGGACTGAGCGGTGGAATTGATTCCTCTTTGGTGGCCTGTATAGCTGTTGAAGCAGTAGGAAAAGAGAATGTAGTGGGAGTATTCATGCCTTCTCTGTATACATCACAGGAGAGCACAGAAGATGCTGCAGCGCTGTCAGAAAATCTAGGTATAGCACTCCACACCTTGCCTATCGATGATATCTTTGATTCATACAATCAGACATTGACCCCTCCCTTTGCCGGGTTTGAAAGGGATACAACTGAAGAAAACATTCAAGCCAGAATACGGGGAAACTTATTAATGGCTTTCTCCAACAAGTTCGGGTATTTAGTTTTAGCCACAGGCAACAAGACAGAAGTAGCTCTGGGATACTGCACCTTGTACGGGGACATGTCTGGCGGGTTATCAGTGATTGGGGATGTGAGCAAAATGCAGGTGTATGAGCTGGCCAGGTACTACAATGGAATAAGAGGAAAAGAGGTTATACCGGAAAGAGTCTTTGAGAGGCCCCCCTCGGCTGAACTGAAAGAAACCCAAGTTGATCCCTTCAATTATGCTGTGGTTTCTCCCCTGGTTGATCTTATTATAGAAGAACGGACATCTAAAGAGGATTTACTGAACATGGGATATGATCTTCATTTGATAGATGACATTTTCAAGAGGATTCACAAAAATGAATACAAGAGAAAGCAGGCAGCTCCAGCAATCAAAGTAACCAAGAAAGCTTTTGGGATTGGAAGGAGGTACCCCATAGCAAATCAATTCACTGTATAATAACTGCTCCTGGTTTCATGATAACGCTTTTTTCTGATTCTTTTTGATAATTCTTGCAGTAATGAATTGAATTTTGCCGGGCTAACCCTGTTCACTTTTTTCTTATCTCATGTTACACGTGTAACATTCTGTCTTTTTTATTCTGCAACCCCAAAATTGGCAGCATGTCAAATGAAAAATAGTAAGCGTCAGAACGTCAACCTTCACACCTTTCTGGCAAAGCTCATGTATCCTGTGTGTCCAAGCATTCTCGTTTTTGGTCTTGTTCCCTTTTTAGACACTTCATACTCCCGTACAATGCACTCAATAGTTCTCACCTGCATACCCCATTCACGGGCAGTTAAACAAAACCGCGAGACCTGTTCAATACACGGCGAATATGAAAAAATGTATCCGCCGATTTCTAGAGCATTGTATGCTGGTTCTACCACTTTCTCTGGAGAAGCTATATCCAGTGTTACTAAATCTACATGTTCTTCTTCTATACCTTCGTAAATGTCTTTCAATTTGAAACAAACATTGTTCAGCCCAAATTGTTCCACATTCTCCCGTGCGACTGTGAGGAAATCTTTTCTGTTCTCGTAAGAGTACACTATTCCTGGATCTACCGTAGAAGCCAAGAAAACAGTCAAAGCGCCTGAACCTGCACCTCCTTCCACAACGGTATCCCCTCGCGATAATCCAGTATACGCTGTAATCTGGGCCGCGTCCTTCGGCTGGATCACCTGGGGCATCTTCCTCATTTTCTTGATAAAATCTGTAAAGGTAGGTTTCACAACTGCAAAGGTGTTCCCTGAATGAGAGAGAACTTTCACACCATAGTTCTTACCAATTAATTCAGACAGGTTAACCACTCCAAAATGGGTGTGAAAATCTCTTTCAGAAACCTTTACCAGAAAGGACTTCTTCCCGTGTATTAATAGGACAAGACTGCCGTTTTCAATCGTCATTATCTCCTCCATACATAATACGCCAGCAAAAGAAGGACAGCTCCAGCAATACTTAAAAAAACCATGGTTTTATCAGTTCCGAAAACGATAGGTATGGGCCCAATTAAGATTACGCCGCCTGCTTTTATTTCGCCACGTTCTCCTGTGGCCTTCTGGTGTACAGTTCCTCCTACTCCGATAACCAGGACTGCAACCCCTACGAAGATCAAGAGTATTCCCAGAGCAATCAGTTTCTCCATGCAGTTGGTGACACAAAAACATTTATATACTTTCTCATGTGTTGTGAAATGTCTGAATACCAGGAGTGATATCATGCTCACAGATTGGCTTGAAGAAATTGACCCTACACAAATCGATCACAGAAAGATGATTGGACTACCTCTTGTGGTAATAACAGTATTTGTACTTATGGTGGGAGTACCGTTGTTTGTGCCTGATTATGCTGGACCTTTTGAATTACAGTTGGGAATGGATCTTCAGGGAGGTACTTTAGCAGTGATAGCAGGGGTTGATGTGGATCCCTCGTTAAAGGAGGATTTGGAAACCCATTTCAACGTCCACAGTATAGAAGTGCGCACCACCCAGGTGGGAACAGCTGTGGAAGCTCCTGCAGAGATTGATTTAGTAGATTTAGAAGCATACATAAAGGGTATATACCCTGACGCAGAGATCTCCACCAGTTATATCGGTCCTACCATGGGTGAAGATCTGCAGAGACAGGCGAGAAATGCGTTAATCATTGCATTCATTGGCATGACTATTGTGGTTTTTATTGCATTTCGCAGTCCGTTACCCAGTTTTGTTGTTATTTTATCTGCTCTATCAGATATGGCCATGGCAGTGGGATTCATGGTTATCTTTGGCGTATCATTAGAGTTAGGAACAGTTGCTGCTTTATTAATGGTGATTGGGTACTCTGTTGATTCCAATATTCTGTTAACCACCAAGTTGTTAAAACGGAGAGGCACCTTGAAAGAGAAAGTGAGAGGTGCTATGTCAACGGGGATCACCATGACGTTAACCACGATTGCAGCTATTTTCTCTCTGTATATTATATCTACCCATCCTGTCCTGGATGCTATTGCTGTAGTTTTACTGTTTGCTTTGTGTGCTGATTTGATGAACACCTGGATGCTGAATACTGGTATTTTGATGTGGTATCTGAAGAGGAGGGGACGCAGATGAAGTTCTTTAAGGATTTTAGAGTATTAGCATTGATTTTGGCCGTTGTTATATCATTGCTGGCTATAAGGCCCACGTACACTGAAGGTGAGATACAGACCAATTTGAAGTTTGGGATAGAGTTGGCTGGAGGGAGTTTTATCCGGCTGGCTTTAGAGGGCTGTATGATACAAATGGAGGCAGATGCAGATGCTGTATTACTCCAGGAGGTTGAAGCAATTCTGCAGAGACCAGTTACTATACTGAGTGCGACAGAAGAGTTTATTACGCTCCAGAGTACTGGGATTACTGGAGGGGAACAGGAAAGCTTGAAAGAGGATTTAGGGTTGCCGTTTACCTTCCCTGATGAGAATACGATCCGGCTGGAACGCTCTGAGGATGGATTGATTACCTGGTTCTTGCGGAAGAAAACCAATGCAGAAGTGTGGAAGGTAGAATACCAGGGAGATGAGTACTTTGAAATCCGTACAGGCATAACACAGGAGGAGATTGAGGCCTTCTTTGGGGAAAACGGGAGAGTGACCGTCTACTTGGACAAGGTATCTCCTCAGACCACGAAGGAGACCCGGAAGATCATTGAGAACAAGTTAAACTATTTAGGGTTGCAGGATATCAAAGTGAGGGTGTGGGGAGAGGATTACATCATGGTGGACATGGCAGGTAAGTCACTGCAGGAGGCCCGGGACATTGTATCCAAGCCAGGGAAGTTTGAGATCAAGATCAAGATGGGAAAAGCAGAAGAAGGAGAGGAAGTAGAAGCAGCCTTCGTGGTGAGCGGAGCTGAGATATCCCGTGTCGATCCTCCCAGTAATCCGCCTGGTCAAGGCTGGGGAGTCCCCTTCGAGTTTACCGATAATGGTGCCCAGATTTTTGCAGAAAAGTGCATCGAGTACAGGGCTGCTGATCCTGATGACACAGTACGAGAGAGCCACGAGGTGGCCATGTACCTAGATGACATCGAGGTATTTTCTGCTCCCATTGCATCAGAGCTGGCTGCCAACATCCGGAATGGCACATATAGGGGCCATCAAGTAGCCATCACCGGGACCTATGAGAAAGCCCGGGAGCTGGAAATCCACTTAAGGGCTGGTGCTTTACCAGTGAAACCCAAAATCGTGGGAGAAGGAGAGACACCTCCCGAGTTAGGGAGACAGTTCATGAGACAGGTGATCCAAGCCCTTATTGGAGCTGTTCTAGCAGTAGGGGTGATCATTTATGTACGGTACAGGTACCCACGTATTGTGCTCCCGTTGCTGGCGTGTGCCTTCTCTGAGACAGTGGTAGTCTTGGGATTTGCTGCATTAATTGGCCACCAATTGGATTTACCTTCTCTGGCTGGTGTGATTGCCACCTTGGGAACAGGTGTGGATCAAATGGTGATTATCACTGATGAAGTGGTCCGGGGAGAAGTGAGGAGAATGGGTGGGCTGCTCCAGAGAGTGTCGCGTGCCTTTTCGATCATATTCGTGTCAGCAGCTACTACGATTATTGCTATGACTCCTTTAGCGTACATGCAGTTAGGGGTTCTGCGAGGATTTGCTATTATTACGATTGCAGGTATCTTTATTGGTATTTTAATTACGAGACCTGCTTATGGGAGATTAGTCACATACGTTTTGAGAATGTGAAAAGGTAAAGACAAAGAGGTGTAGACATGGAATTATGTGAGGCAATTCGCAAGAGGAGAAGTATTCGTGCATTTGAGGATAGGAAAGTTCCTCAAGAGTGTATCGATTCGATGCTGGAGGCAGCAGTTCACGCACCTTCTGAAGGGAATGTACAACCGTGGCAGTTCTTTGTAGTTACCAATGAAAGAGTCAAGAGAAGGCTGGCAGAAGCTGCACTAAACCAGATGTTTGTGGCAAAAGCGCCGGTTGTCATTGTAGTGTGTATCAATTTAAATGCGACAGCTCCCTATGGGAGGAGGGGAAGAGAATTATTTTCTATCCAGTCTACAGCTGCTGCTGTTGAGAACATGCTTTTGAGTGCAGTTTCATTGAATTTGGGTACATGCTGGGTTGGTTCTTTCAAAGAAGGTGACGTGAGTGCAGTTTTAAACTTGGGGAGTGCAGTACGACCAGTTGCTTTGATTCCTGTGGGGTATCCTGCAGAGAGCCCTCAGAAACGAAGGAGAAAACCGGTGAAAGATGTTGCTTTTTATGTGGAGTGATATGTGGGGTTGTTAATTTCCATTTTCTAATTCCTAATTCCTAATTTTTGATTTTTCGATTACAAGTAACCCTTACCCATTTAACGGTACATTGATGCTCCTTCTTCAGGTGCACGAGACGGTGAAATGCCAAATTCTTTCTGGATAGACCAAATCACCAGTAATTTGCTCCGATTCACATCAAAAAGAGCGTTCATGAATGCATTCTTGGAGAACCCATCTTCGTACAGGAACTTGTGAACGCGTACAAACTCTAAAACATTATCTGGATGCCGCAATTCAAATTCCACGCTGCCCTTTGCCAGGGCTATTCGGAGGTTCCAGATGAATTCTTCCCTTCTTTTGGTGTCTAACGCGCGCAAGCTCTGTCTGTGGGGTTGAGCAATTTCGATGACTGCTCCTATAACAATCATGTCGTCTTTTCCTTTGGGTTGAAATACATTGATATTACTTTGTGGGGTTGGAAATTGCAAGTTTAATTGAAAATTAGCCATAGCATTGTGAACCTTTCTCAAGGTTATTCCTTCTCCCAAGCATAGTTCTTCGACTTTTTTTTCGAGCTGTGAACTCAAGTGATCACCTGCTTTTCAAGAGGGACATACTATTTATAGGTATCCTTATTGGGTATAGATCAACCATCTCTGCAATAAATACTTTAGTGATTTTCATTTTTGTTATACGTGTAACAGCGCTTTAGGGAGGAGTGGGGTTCAGTTTGAATCTGGATTTAACGTGGAAAACTTTTCAAAATCAATGTACGGCTATCCCCTCTCTTTTTCTCGAGCCGTTATTTCTAATCCAATAGGTGTTAAAATCGTGGTGATAAAGGCCATAACCACAATAATAGAGAATAAATCCTGTGTTATGACTCCATATTCCAGTCCTACCCCAGCTAATACTAATTCTACTGCACCTCTTCCGTTCATTCCCATGCCGACGGATAAGGCTTCTTTTTTGGTTAGTCCGCTGATGTATGCTCCCAGACCACACCCTGCAATCTTGCCAATGCATGCTGTAATGATAACCACATAACAGAAGATGTTCAACAACGGATGCAGCCGGACCACAAATCCAATCCATCCGAAAAACAAAGGACCAAAAAAGCCCAATCCCCAAGTGACTAATTCTTCAACTTCTGTGTTAGTTAGGGTCTTTCGTAGGATTAATCCAGCCACAAATGCGCCAATGATTTCGTGTAATCCAGATATGCGGGCTGCCACAGCGTAGGTGAGCACAATCAAGAGGATGGAACCCAGTTTGAATTCTTTGGTGAGGCGAAGTTTACTGAGTATTCTGGGTACTATGCGGAGACCTACTGCTCCGCTGATGACGAGGAATGCAATAGATTTAGAAATAATAAACACTAAATTGAGTAGTGAGGGAAGTTCTGCATGTTCTATAATGTTTAAGAGGACAGATAAGATTAGAATACCTATAATGTCATCGATTACTGCAGCCCCCATGATGGTATTACCGATTCGTGTTCTCAGTAGGTTTAAATCGTACAAGGATTTGGCAGATACAGCAACAGCAGTAATAGATAGGGAGGCTCCCAAAAACATGGAGGTAATGGGTTCGTAGTGAAAGAGCCTTCCAGTGAAGTATCCCAAAAAGAAGGGGATGACAAAACCTCCTATGGCTGTTAAGAAACTGTATTTGGATGATTTTACTAATTCTTCTAATTCTGTTCCTAATCCTGCAATGAGCATGACCATGACCATGCCAATGTCGATGAGGATAGTGATTTCCTTTTCGATAATTGAGGGATCCCAATATTCAAGGAGAGGGTGACCTTCAAAGGGTACAGAGAAGATGAGCAAAGCTATGGGGCCGACGATTATGCCGCCTAAGAGCTCACCAATGATATTGGGTTGGCCTAACCGTTCAAGGATGTTGCCAAATATGATGGCGGATGTGACGATGACGATGACATGGATGAATACGAGCATTGGATTCACGTATTTGCGGATTACTTAAAGGTTTCTCCTTGGCTGAGGCTATAGGTTGGACAGTAGTTGATAATGGCTAGAATGAGATTGAGGTATGAACAGATTTCCTGATTTTAATATTTTTGGGAAGCCTTAATTGAGTCTAATGATTCTTTTCTTGGTTCTTTTGCTGATTTTTTCAAGAGAGTCAAATGCTACATCTTTCACTTTTCCCCTGATGTGCTCTCCCTCATCTTTTAAAGCGTTCTTTAATGGTTCTACTGTTCTTTCACTCTTTATCAATCCAAGTGCATAGGCTGCCCAATCCAAGAATCGTTTATCCTGTCAATAGAAGATGGTCATAAGCTAAATGGGTAAATTATCCTTTTCTGTTTTGAGGAAATTAGGTTAAGCCATGATTTTGTCGTAAAAGTTCAATTACCCGATGTTCATTGATTCCATTGACCTCTAAATACTGCAGTAGAAGTGAAGATGAATACAAATAGATGTATGCCTTCCAGAAGACAACACCCTTGTTGTATACGTGTAAATCCTTCATTCCAAAGATATGCTTTGCTACTTTGAAGAGCATTTCAATTTTTGCTCGTAATTTCTTCATATTGTCATAATCTTTTATTAAAGATATTGTTTTATCAATTATTTTACAGAATTGTCCTATTAACTCCTCAAATATAGCAGAATATTTCTTATCCCACCACAATAAAGATGCTGGTAACCCTTTAATCTTTTCTAGGGTTTTATCCTTTAAATCAGCCCTGGGTTTGATTACAGGGACGATCCCCTCGTAAGGAGAGTCTAAATAATTCTGGTAGGCCGAGATACCAAGCTTTTCCTCGATCCATTCTACAAAGGCTTCCAGATCTTCAGGGGTCACTTCTTCAAGGGTGACATTTCTGTATTCCCGTAAGAATTATTCAAATTCCCTCACGTAGGAGAGAGCTCTCTCGAGGGCACTCTACGATCGACCACCTCTTTTCAGGAATTTTTTGAATCCTTCTTCATCCATTTTCTCACCATATAATTAATTCTTATTGCTTCTTTCATGTGGGGGCATTTATCTATGTCATGAAGGTTATCTCACTGTATAAATGAAGTACTCTCACTTATATAAGTTCTCAGTTTTTGTTTTTGTTACACGTGTAACAAAAAATACCTCTAGACATGACAAATTACCTGTTTAACCCTTTGATCCAGATTCTTCGAACCCAAAAAACCATACAGGGCACTGCCAGTTGTCTGGTTTACGCAGTAATGGATTCTTATACAGGCGGCGAATCTCTTCAAAAGGTTTATTATCTGTTCGGGTGGCAACTTCAGCAAGATAATCCAAGAGTGCATAATCTTTTGGTGAGAGTTTTTCATCGCCGACGACGCCCAGTCCCCAGCCTCCCCATGCCATGGTCTCTTCTTTGTTTAAAAAAGCTAAATCATTAACTAACTTGTATCTTATGTAGTGCGGACCAGTGAAATCAAAAATGCCAAACTTTTCAGGGTTTACTTTCTGCGTGCGGTACCATTTCCATGCTTCTCCTCCAACCACGAATTCATCCCTGGGAACGTCATGCACATCAATGGTAATCTTCATAAATTTGTGCTGGAACTCATCAATCTGGGAATCCACCAGTATCCACCGGTTTTCTTGTGTATGCCAGTATTCAGTAACGTAATGATCCTCATAAAATTCTTGACCAGGATTCAAGTACTTTGCACAGCCGCTTCGCACTCGTGCCGGTATTCCCCGGTGTCTCAAAAAAGAACAGAGCAGTAAGGCAAAATCTCTACAGTTTCCAAGAATTTGCTCAACAGGTGACCTTTTTGTGGTCAATGGGCTGCTTTTTATGTCATAAATGATCTTTAGTTTTTCCTCAATGGTAACCATGTTAAGTTCCTCTTTGAGATTTCTCCCTTTTTCCTGTAAGTCCTCCATGGTGATCCCGTATGCTTTTTTTCCGTTGTATTTCAGTATCAAAAGATGAACAAAGTTATTCTGAACAACTCTGCAGAGCTCAGGAACTGTTGTGGGCAGTCCTGAAAATAAATGGCTGTAAGCTTTTGGGTTTGTTATGTCTGAGTGCTGCGAATAATATTCGAGTGGATCGGTGCTTTCTTTTTTGTCTCGATTCTCTCTCATTTTCTCACCAATATATTTGGATTTTAATTCTTTCCTTTCTATCAAATATGTCGGATTTATGAAACTATCTAATTTTCGATGTTTATGTTACACGTGTAACAGCCTTTATTGCCTTTTCGTAACCCGTTCTTGGACAATGGGCTCTTGTACAGCTGGCATCCACTATACAAGGGAGTTCCAGAAGAGAACACGTGCACTTTGTCACATTTCTTCTACTTCGCCCAGAGATGCCTCAAACCACCCTTGGTATTCATCAGGAACAGAAACAGTGATTGCACTCTCAATAACAACTGTGCGAACCATATCGTTCTTCACTTCCTCAACATCAATGTCCACAACAGCATAGTGTTCATCTGCATTCATCTGTTTCCGTACCACCCTGGCTCGTCCTCGTACACTCACTGCCATATCAGGTGGAGTTATCAACGTCACTGTTACACGCCCATCGCGGCACAAGTTGGTGTAGGTGTCATGACCTCGCCAGGAGATCAATCGCAATAGTCTGGGCGTGACTGCACGGAGACTCCCAAAGGGTGCTGTCCGAGGAGTTCCATCTGGGTCCACTGTTGCCACAACAGCAATGGGGTTAATTGCTCTGTTCGGTTTACGCCATGCCTCGAACACCTCCTGGGGGAGTTCAGACGCGGTACGCCAATGTCTTTCTTGCGGCTTGTGAACTTCATCTTTCATAGATTTAACTCCTCTTGGTTTGAATGGCACTTCTTATTGCCATCTTCTCACGTTGATCCACAGTAATTACTACTCCATATATAAGTTCCGATCAGAGGCTGCCAATTGCTGGGTTGCTGTCTCACCTGTTACACGTGTAACAACTCCTGCAGCAATTTTGAAAAATATATATCTTGTTTGAAACTGAATTTCAGATACAATGCAACAGCCCCAATCAGTAAGCTACGACCACCATTGGAACAACATCAGTGGAAATATTTCAGCCTGCTTCTTACATACTTCAAAAACTACAGTATATCCCGGTGGAATCTTGGGTATTTTTATCCAGTTCATGCTCATTCCCATCATTTCACAATTCCCTTCTTCAACAACTACTATGGAATAGATGATCTTCTTATTTTCAGTATCTTTGTAGACATGTCTCACAAATGTGGTGGAACATCCAACCCCGTACGCATGTTTTCCCAGTAACGTGGTTTCAGAAAAATCAATGAATGGAAGCACAAAATCCCTGCATTCTGGACTCTCTGATGTGTACTCTAAAAGCTTTTCATACTCTTCTTGTGAAGTGATGACAACCTCTTCTGGTGCACCTAAAGGAAAAATGCATGCTAAATCCTCGTTGAAATCTGAATATTCAATCTCTTCTTCTTGTTGGATGCACCCCGTAACCAGTACCAGAACGACCACGATGGTGATACCACTTCTCTTCATGCTCTGTATGGTTCCAAGTCCTTTTTATACTTATCCAACCAATGCGTTGTCCACATATTGGTGTCTTCATCTGTTACACGTGTAACAATTTCCAGTTCATTTTGGCTTTTGATATTCAAAGAAATCTATTTTCAGCATTGTTTTTGACAATCCCCTTTCATAAAATAGAAATGCTGTGAATCAGCTGAAAGAAGCTAAAAAAGTTCTCAGACACTCCGCGTGCTCCTTATCCACCAGATCACAAAGACCAAGAAGATAATACCTGCCCCTGCTATAATAGGACTGAGAAGCCAAATTCCCAAAGCTGTAAGGCCAAACCCGATGAATGCAAATAATGCTTTGAACATAAAAGAAGAGGTTTTTTGCTACTTAAAAGGTTTTTCCTCTCTTTCCATTCTATGATCTTTTCATTTTTCACAGTTTGAAATTGGTAGATTACTGTCTTCATTGCTACTTCTTTTCTTCATTTTTCATAATGTGCCACTCTAAAAACATTTATAAATCTCTTAGATAAGATATTATATGGAAAAAGTCCACCGAATGAGTGACAATGAAAAGAAGTTATTGCACGTTCTTGGGAGAAATCCAGAGATTTCCATAAAAGAACTCCTCACGCACACCACTTACAGGTGGGAGAGAACTGTCAAGAGAAAGCTCAAACAATTGAAAGAGCAGCACATTTTATATGGGCCCTTCTATGATATCAACTACAGCAGCTTGTGCAGAAATCCCTTTCATAAGCTGTTCTGCATTTTAGAAACCAACCAGAGCTATGAAATAGTCATCCCGTATCTAAAGCTCATCGATTCCCTCAAATGGATATATCCTGTATTGTCCTCCCATAAAAAAGTGTTGAATGTGGCATTCTTCTCTTCAAATGATGCAGCACTGGTAAAAATTTTAGAAATGCTCAAAGATAATGACATCATTACAGATTATATTGTCCGTGTCTGGTGCACTAAAAGAATGGTAGAAACTCCTAATCTGTTTGGAGATCCTAATCCATCTCTTGATAACTTGTTAGATCCGTGTGACCTCCCTGACATGTCTTTTGGTCACCATAATACAGACTGGAATGAGTGTGATATCAGCATTCTTCCCTATCTAGAGAGAGGTGAAAAGCTGATTGAAATACTTAGAAAAGAAAACAATCAGCATTCTAAGCGTTGGACGTATGAACAGATAAAGTATTCCCGTGAAAAGATGGTAAAAAACGGATTGATCGAAAAGATGTATGGGTTTAGTCCATTTCCACTCGATCAATGTGTCCGGTTTCACTTGTTTTTGAGAACTGAGGACACTGCACTAACTCAGAGGATACTCTACAACTTTGCTAGAGGAGCACGACTATACAAACTGTATGTTCTCTGTGAGGAGTGGGGATGGATCAGCTGCTCATCTCATCGCCAGTTCTTGACGAATTTGATGTATAAACTTGATCAGATACACCAGATTACAGAAAGAGAAATTTATCACATCCGCTCATTTCCCAACAAAAAGTACTATCTTAACCAACCTATGGAATTAAGATATTTTGACTTTGAAACCCAAACGTTAGAGTACCCTTACCACGTATACGAAGAGAAGATCAAAGAAAGAATTGAGAGTGAACAATTGATCCTTTCAAGGTAGTAGCACTTTTCTCCAGTCTTATTTTAATGTTTTCTCTCAAGAAGACTAATGTGAGAATAATGTAAAAAAGGGTTCTAATTGAAATTTTCCTCAAAATACCTTCTAATATTATTATCAAATGTCAAAGGAGTAGCGTTCTTATTGCTACACCAAACCAAAACAACACAATCAGGAAAACTCAGATTACCTTTTGTTTTTTGATACGTATCCCAAGAAGAATGTACAATGTCTATCCTTGAACCTAAGAGTTCCAAATGAGGTAAGTTTAGAAGTGTTTTTCCAGCTTTAACAGCCACGTCAAATCCCTGACGATAGTGTATAAGAGAAATTGTTTCTGACCAAATCTCAGACGGTATAAGGATTGTTTCAGGTTTCTTTACCTCATCTATAGCTTCTTTATGATGAACATCATCTCGTGAGAAAAGCGCGTACAATAAGGAAGTATCTGCTATGCGCATTCAACCACGTCCATATAAATACTTATCATGGTGTTCACTGACTTTTTTATCTGTTTCAGAAAAAGTGGGGATATTGGAGAGATCTACTTCTTTTTTTGGTTTTACTTTTTCAATCTTTATTTTTACCTCATCTCCTTCTTTAAGTCCGTATTCTTCAAGCTCTTTCTTAGAAAGCCTGACCCCAAAGCTATTTCCCCATTTTTTTATTTTGGTTATCATGTATATACTTTATGTTGATACTACTTAAAAGTATCGGTCAGGTGGGACTGTCAAACCTCCGGGGGATGAGAGAGGTTTCATTCCCCGAAAACTTGACAACCGCGGTCAGGTGGAACTGTTGTAGAGTCCTGATGTTCTTTTGCTGTCGTTTCCAACTTCTTGGTAACTCATGAAATTCAACTTCAAGAGGGTCGAGTTTCACCCTATTCATGAGGTCAATTTAAGGAAAGGAAATAGAATGAGGAATAAAAATGCCTTTGAGTTCACCATTCAGTGAATATCACTCCTGAGATTACTGAACACCATATTGTGAGAGAACGTAATACCCTAAAAAAGGTATACCCCAGAAGAGGAAAAGGAGTTTGAAAGCTAGAGAGAGCGTTCTGAACCAGTGTGCGGTCACTGGCCTTCATGGTTCATACTTTCTCACTTTCCTGTACTTTCTTCTTGGCTTCCTCGATATCGGTGTATATGCGCCATTCGGCAACAAGGTTATCCCGAATCTCAGCAGTCCAAAGGATGTTCCATTTCTCTTCAACTTCGGGCGGAACATGTGAGCCTGTTGTTCTGCCGATGATTGCCACACCGTTACCGCCTCTGAGGACTTTTTGCACATGGATTGTGTATTCTGGGCAGGATGAGAAGTAGCCATGCCAGCCTTGTCGACCACGCTCTACATCTCCCTCCATGTCAATCAATGTGAAGTCCTCGGTCTGGAGCGCAGTAAGTCTTTCAGGGTCTCCTGTATTGATGACCTCTACAAACTTGAGTGCGATAGACTTGAGTGCGGCAACTTCTGCCTCCAGCGCACCACCTTCTGGGTATACATTGGGTTCCGACATATTCTCAATCTCCTTTTTCTCCTATTTCCGTATGGAATATGACATTATCAACCTTATTTTAGAGTAAATATAGTTATTAGCTTTATGTAATCGATTGTTCTTTCCTCAACCTGTATAAAGATTGTACAGAGGTCTATTTAAATGCTTGTCAGGTTGAGGCCAGCTTTTCGAGTTTTAGATCTTTAATCTCCTTTGGTATTATAAAATCTCTAGAATAACTAATAAATACCAACAATTTGTTACACGTGTAACATTGAGAGAACCACCCAAATGAACAAACCCTATTAGACCACCATTTTAAACAGTTAGTACATATCACAAATTCCAGTTCTATGTGGTCAATCAGTTTCTGTTATTTTAAGGAAATATGCCTTTTGTTACAGCGTTTATACTACACTTGGCCAGTGTCTACCTTAATCTATTAAATGCTCTTCTTCCACTCCAGAGAGTAAAGCACACACTATGATGGCAGCACCAATTATCATGATAGAATACGTTAACGACCATTCTACTAATATCCCAACCAATGGGTACAATACTGCTCTAACAACCCGGTCAATCATTGAAATTGTGGAAATAACAGTTGCTCGAATATCAGATTCAATGTATTTGTTCATATAATTCTGAAATAAAACATACCGTGATAATCCAAATCCTGCGACAATTAAGAGCAACACAACTGTAAGTGGGATATACATATTTATTCCTAATAAAATAAAAGTAATTCCCGCAATTAATGCACTCCATAACAAATATCTCTTTTTTGAACCAAATATCCTTTCTAACCTTCCAAAATTATTCATGAAAGGGATCTCCATCCCCATCATTGCAGCATGAACAAATCCAAAATATATAATAGGTACATCCAGTTGTTTCAAAAGTGGTTGATATGTCCAGATTACAAAAAATACTAATGCTCCAATTGAAATTTTATCAAAAGCCAGAATTTTCAATATTTTATGATCTTTAAAGTACTTAACTCCAGTTAGTAATGTTTCCATATATCTTTTTGATTCGTACTTCTTTTTTGGTTCAGGTTCTTTAAAAGTAAAGGCTGTAAGAGAAGCAAAAAGGGAAGGTACTGACATGAACATCATAGTGTACCTCAATCCATACGTTGCAGCAATAATACTCCCAATTGGAGCTCCCACCATCAATGCTGCTAGTTGAAAACTGGTGAACCTTCCAAATATCTTTTTGGATTTTTTCTCAGATTTCATCATAATCAAACTGTCATAAACCAGGGCCTGATCTGCACCAGATAGTAATGCGTACCCTAATGCCCACACAAATTCACCGAGTAAAAAGATGTAGAAATGGGGAAAGGAAGAATACACAAGAGCACCAATTGATACGGTAATGGCTGCACATATCAAAGAGGTTTTTCTTCCTAACCGATCAGCAAATGCTCCTGTAGGAATTTCCAACAAGAATACTGAAAAAACAAAAAAGGATTGAAGTATCATTATCTGAGTAAAACTTATGTTACCCCAATCAAGGTAGAATGGGACGAGAACTCCTCCAATAAAATGTAGACTACATAAGAACTTAAAAATATACATCTTCCAGATATTTGCTTCAAATGATGACACAGTAATTGATTAATTGGGGATATATAAATTTTGCCAGTTCTATTTTGGGTTCAAATTGTCTGTATGATTGAATTTAGGGTGAAATGCTAATTTATCTGAGATGTTACACGTGTAACACATTGGAATCTAAAGACGACAGTCCACCAGGAGAATAGCTTTAAGCATCAAGAACAAAGATTGTACAGGTGAACCTATGAAGACCCTCATAGTATACGTTTCAGTGCACCACAAAAATACTGAAAAAATTGCCAAAGCTATGGCAGACGAGTTAAGAGCAGAACTAGTGAACCCGCACCACGTGGATATACATACTCTGGCAGATTATGATGTAATTGGGTTTGGCTCAGGGATCTACTTTGGAAAGCATCACGAGACATTGTTAGCCCTTGTAGATGAACTGCCAGTTCTGACTAAAAAAGCCTTCATCTTCTCAACAAGCGGCCTAAAAGATAGTTTATCAAAGGTACTGTATGGGGGAAATTTTCACAAGACATTACGAACCAAGTTGGTGGAAAAAGGGTTTACTATCATAGGGGAGTTTTCCTGCAGAGGGTTCGATACTTTTGGACCATTAAAGGTTATTGGAGGAATAAACAGAGGGAGACCCAACGAAAAAGATATTGAAAGTGCAAAAGATTTTGTACAAAGTCTTTTACAGAAGGCAGTTGCATGACTCATTTTAAACAAGCAGACAATTCACGAGGGTGATGATGCATTCATTTTTTGGGACAAAATAATCTTATCGTCTCATCTAGTTTGTCCAATGCGCATATCCGCCAGATAGTTTCATTGTTTCTCAGATTAGACAAGATTCTGGACGAGTTGTAGGTTCTGAAATGCCAACTGCTTACTTTTTTCATCCAGATGCAAATTTTGACAGATATCCTCTTGTAATAGTATCCCTTAATGAAATGCATTAACAACCCTCCTCCACAGATTTGTTACACGTGTAACAAAATGAGGAAAACCAAGACTAGATAGCCCCGTGCATGCGTAACATTTATATAACTGCACCAAAAATATATTATGGGATCGAGAAAGGACAGAAAACGGAGACCCTTCAAAAAATCTCCCAACGTAAGGTGAGACCAAAGAAAAAATGAGTCAAGACAAAAAAGAAGGTCCGTTTCAAGAATAACCCCAAGAGAAAGTGATTTTGTGCACCCTGAAGAAACTCAATCAGAAGAAGCTCAGCCCTCCACAATCCGCGACAAAAAGGCTGCAATAAGAGAAGAACAAAGAGAGATTTTGAAATCTGCAGACGTCGTCTTAACAGGTGGGCACGGAGGAGCAGTTCCCGCATTTATTGTGTGGCTCACCAAGAAGCTCTTTTTAAGATCAAAAGATTGATGGATGTATCTTGTTCATTCTGAATGTAATGAATTGAGGAGTTATATCGATTCAAATGACTTATATCGATTCAAATGTCATAATCCCTTTATTCAAAAAGAAAGATAAATACGGGTCTCTCTAATAGAGGAATGTTACACGAGTAATATGCGTTTCTATTTTTCCATTTGATACCCAAAAATTTATTTCCAACCCAGTGACAACTGCATAGCAGAAAGATTTAATATCACCAACACTAACATAACGAGGAGGTATAATTATGAAAGAAACTCTTGAAACTTCAGAAACGAAATATAAACGGGTGCTCATAGTGGTGAACAAATGGTGGGAATGCGATCCTGTCATGTTGGCTTTACTCAACAATAATGCACGCCCTCCAGAGTTGGGCTGGCCGTATCCGCTGCATTACCCTGTACAGGAACACCAGCTATCTCACGATCCCCGCGCAGTGTTTACACTCTCCCATGTTCAGGTTGAAGTATGGTGCATATCAGATTTACTTGCCAAGTATCCGAATATATCCCAGTACCAGTCCAGTTCTGAACGAAAAATGGATGAATTACCATTGATCTTCCGATATTCTAAACAACCAGACCTGGTGGTGGCAGTGGGAACAGCGGCTGCTTATCCTCCTGATGTGAGTGTGAACGGTTCTGTCATTTGTGGCACCAAGATTTTCCTGCATAATGCCCATCCTAACGGAGAGAATCCGTGGAGCAATTGGCAGGACGGCCCCTTTGACAAAGTTATTGATTCTCCATTGGCTGTAGACGATTTCAAGGTGATCACAGACATTGAAACCAGCCCGCCCGAAGTGATGAAAAGATTCCTTGTCGCCCCTTTGAATCCAGACCCTTGTGGAGGACAGTTCATTGCAGAGTACAAGTACGTTGATCTCAACATTATTAACGTGACTGATTACAGTGAATACGAAGAAAAAGACGAAGAAACCTTAGAAGCCTACCAAAAAGAGTATGACCCAGATGATGGCAGATCTCTTGAAACGACACACGGTCTCATTCGCGTGGCTGCTGGAATGAATACTCCGTTTCTGTTCGTTTCTGGAATTGTTGACAGGGTAGGACACTTCAATGAGGATGTAAACCCCAGGTCCTATGCCCAGAATACTTCAGGAGCACACAATGCAGGTATAGTGGTTGCCTGGATGCTCCCGAAGATAGATGCCTTATTTGAAGCAGGGTAACAGGTATAGAGATTATTCCGCTGCAAAGAGGAAGTAATCCATGAAAAAACATAGTATTAGAGGTCTTAATTTCATCAGTTCGATGAACCTATCTACAGTCAAGTCTGCATCTCGGAGAATACTCTTTACAATTTTTGGATGGAGAATCTTCCTGAGTGGTACGGAATTGTCACTCTTTTTCTTTTTTTGCTCTTTTATCTCGATTTCATCGCAACCCTGCAACCTTTATATGCAATAGTGTAATACATTATGTATGAGGAGGGTTACCCAAAAAGAGGTTTTAGTAGATAACCTACTTTTGCTGTATTTAATCAAAAGAGTACATGACAAAAGTGGACGTTATCTAGGTATGACCAAGTTACAGAAACTTGTATTCATCGCAGAAAAAGATCTCAATCAGAAGAGAACAAAAGCTTTCAATTATGATTTTTTTGCTTGGAATGTTGGGCCCCTCTCAAAAGAGATTTATCTAGATCATGAAAAATTGGTAGAAAACGATCTTGTTGGCAAGACTGAAAATATAACTCTTTCAAAAAGAGGAAAAGATCTTTTCAAAGATTTAGAAGAGATTTTTGTAAAGAACAGAGAAATATTGGAAGACATAGACAAAGTAGTTGAAAAGTTTGCTGATTTCAACACAAATTCGCTCGTAAGATACGTTCATGATCTTGAAATTGAAGTTGAAAGATGTGAAGAACCAGTAAAAATTGGCAGTTTGAACAAAGGGACAGACATAATTTCAAAAATCGATGAAGAAGATGCTGAAAAAACCTTTGAAATTGATGACGCATGGATTGAGACCTTGGAAATCTTGATGGATAAGGAATTCTGCAAGGCTATCAAAGAATCTGAAATGGATGCAATAGAAGGAAGAACATTTCAGCTGCAGCTATTGTGTTTTTCAATGTAAGGAAAAGGTCTGCAATCTACAGGTAAGTCTTATCCTTCTTTCAAGAACGTGTATGTCCTTTCACCCTTCTTAGATAGTCTGAATAACCCATTCTTTGTTATTCCAGATACTATTTCATCCTCTGCCATGTGATGGTCACTGAAAGACAAAAGAGCGTTCTCCTTCAATACTCGATGCAGCTCCTGTAATACACTATCTGGATCATTTAACGTATGAAAGGTATCGTACAGCAAAACAACATCTATACTGCAATCTGCTAACCCAGTTTTACAATCAGAATGTATGGTCTCCACATTTGTCAATCCCTTCTTTGACGCCCTAGTGTGAACGCTCTGAATAGCCAAAGGATGGATATCTAATGCATACACCTTTCCAGTTTCCCCCGCCAATTCAGCTGCAACAATAGTATAACTCCCAGGACCGCATCCGTAGTCAAGGACGCAAAATCCTGGTTTTATACTGGCTTCCTTCACCTTATCCTCGGGGGGATGACCCAAATCACGAAACATATAGCCTAAAGACATGAATCTGAAAAGGAAATTGCTCATCGGTTTATCCACGATCCCTTCCGATTTAGATTCTTGTGTCATTTGCCTCCCTCCACGTGTCTAACACATTTCTCAGCAAATTCCTCTGCTCTCTTCACGTAATCCTCCCGGGTGGATGTATCCAATTCTTTGAATTGACCAGAGGTTAATCCACCAAACTCGCAACTGCCCACCACTGGAATACCTCTCTCTTTTAGGAGTACCTCCAGATCGGTTAAGGTCGTTCCAATCTGCTTGTAATGGGTGCAGAATAACCCCACCTTTTTTGCTTCCACTGCTTTTGTGAAGCGAATCACCTTTGAGTGTGCTTTTTTGAAGCTCGTTGGCGTACCAATGAGGACAAGATCTACATTTGTGCTTGCTTCAAGTGCATAGTTGAAAAATTCCTTTTCCTTTTCTCTTTCTTCCTCTGTTCCTCTGCCTTTCTTCTCTATCAAGTTCAGTGGAAGTGCTTCTGTGTGCAGATTCTGTGCCATTATGTCAGCAATGCTCTTAGTGTTCCCACTTTTTGAATAGTAAGCAACAAGTAGTTTCATGGAGTTCACCCATTTAGTGGAGGGTTCCTTTTTATACCTTTGTAGGCTTTAGGCTTTAGGCCTCAAGTTATTTCAAGGCTAAAACTTATAGACCATATCAGTAGTCTATCGTAAACAGGGAAACTATCCCACAGAAAACCGAATGTTACACGTGTAACAAAATGAGATAAACACCAACAATGACGGCCTCCAGAACCCAAAAAATATATATGAAATACCCAACAACTATATATCGAGCGAGTCACGGAATTGATGCTGAATGTCTAAAAATGTTAGAAATCTAAAATCCAAGATCAAAGGCATAAAAGCAGTGATTTTGATAAAGGATAGAGAAATTGTTCTTTCAGAGTTTGATGATGCTAAAGCAGAACGGCTCTCACAGTCAATGCACTACTTAATTAATGATATCAAAGAAATCCATGACGTTGAAGGAATGATGATAGCAGCAGAAAATGGAAAATTCTTTATTTTTAATCGCGAAAACTCTTTTTTGGGAATTTTATCTGAAGCAGAGACTAATTTTCCTTTTTTGAAGCTTTTAGTCAGGAAAGTTTTACCATTAGAGGAAAAAGAGGAAGTTGAGACTGAGGTTCCACCAGAGGAGATTCCGTTTTTTCTTCGAATTTCTATTAGCGATTACTACAAGAAATATCCACGAGAGCATGAAGATCAAGAATCTAGTGAATGACACGTAATTGTGTGAGCATTGGAAGGTATGAAATTCACGGGTTATTACAACAGCAGCGAGAGAAGACATGAAGTTACTAATTTCTATTGCATCTGCTCCTAGTGTCTCAAACACGTATAGGCTGCCACTTATTCTGATTCTAGCATATGTATCAGAGATCGTTGGAATTGAACCACGTGCACGTTCAATTTCTATTGGCCAGCTCATGCATTTGTTTACCTGAACTGAGATTTCTAAGAAAATGTGTGACTCTTTGAACTTCCCTTCTCTAGTAAGTCCAATAAAAAGAGGTGATAAAAGAGTGAATAGAAAATCTTATAAAGATAGAAAGTTAGAAAAAACAGAATGTCACCCAGAATTAGTATACGCCTATCTTCGAGTCGGTGAAAAATCCATAAATTCCTGACGAACGCAGTCCCTATCTTCGATTGGCAGGTACATATTTCAAGGGCGACATCATATGTGCAGTATACAACCAGTTATAGGAGATATACCATGAATGACAGTCTAGTGTCATGACAATTTAGTTTTTAAACATAATATTTTGATAGCTTTTTGTCAGCCTTATCCTTCGTGAATTTCCAGTCAATCTTCTTTTCCTGATCATTCCTTCTCTTT
>Ga0209636_10001595_pt1 | contig 22974 bp, 25 predicted proteins | sample DeeMarSWOR152_54_FD_187464 | JGI IMG/M metagenome (GOLD analysis project Ga0209636, IMG submission 187464) | Marine sediment microbial communities from White Oak River estuary, North Carolina - WOR-1-52-54 (SPAdes) (version 2) | ecosystem: Environmental > Aquatic > Marine > Intertidal zone >...
ATGAATCCGATGGCTATGAACTTAGCGTTAAACCATTTCTAGATAATGAACCGAGGGGGGTATTTGCCACAAGGGCCCCGGGAAGGCCAAATCCGATTGGACTTTCTATTGTTGGATTAATAGAGATAAGAAAAAACGTGCTTAAAGTCAGGGGAATTGATGTAATAGACGGCACACCCCTTCTTGATATAAAACCTTATGTTCCAGAATTCGACCAAAGAGAGGGAGTGAAAATTGGATGGCTAAAAGAAAAATTAAGAAAATGAAACAAATAGTTGTAATAAGCGGCAAAGGAGGAACAGGAAAAACAACGATTGTTGCGTCATTCGCAGCATTAGCAGAAAATGCAGTAATCGCGGACTGTGATGTTGATGCACCAGATCTGCATCTAATCCTGAAACCGGAGATTAAGGAAACTCAGGAATTTCACGGCTCAAAAGTAGCGATAAAGGATGATTCAAAATGCATAGAATGCGGCAAGTGTGAAAGTGTTTGCAGGTTCGATGCAGTAAATCAAAATTTTGAAATAGATGACATAAGATGTGAGGGCTGTGGAGCGTGTGTTTTTATCTGTCCCGAAGAAGCGATTCAACTTAAAGAAAAAATTTCCGGTCACGCTTACATATCAGAAACCAGATACGGGCTGATGTCACACGCAAAATTAAATATCGCCGAGGAAGCATCCGGGAAATTGGTTACTGTGGTGAAGGAGAATGCAAAAACGGTTGCGGAAAATAACGGAAAGGATTTAATTATCATTGACGGCTCCCCGGGTATCGGCTGTCCCGTGATAGCATCACTTTCGGGTGTTGATTTAGCATTAATTGTTACGGAACCAACGATGTCTGGAATCCACGATTTGAAGAGAATCTTATCCGTGGCAAAGCATTTTGGTGTGAAGACAGTTGTCTGCATTAATAAATATAATATTAATTTAGAAAATACTAATAAAATAAAGAATTTCTGCGGGAAAGAGGAAATTTCAATTGCAGGAGAAATCCCTTTCGATCCCGCGGTTACGAAGGCAATGATTGCCGGAAAGCCGGTTGTTGAATTTTCAAGTGGAAGGGTTTCAAATGAGATAAAAAATATATGGGAAAATATAAAAAACAACCTTCTGAAAGGTTGATCATCATAGCGAATGTAGGGGTTTTCCACTTCGTTCCAACCCCTAATGCACTTAATAAGCATATAATCTGTATTACAATAAAAAATGAAGCATAGAAAAAGATGCGGGAGGGGGAGACCAAGATGCCTGAGGAATGTTTCAGGAATTCCGGATGTAGATTATTTTAAGCCAAGAGGGATCCCTTTAGTGGATCTGGAGGCAGTAAGGCTTAGCGTGGAGGAACTTGAAGCGATTAGATTGGTTGATTTTGAGGGTTTGGAACATGAGGAAGCAGCAAAACGAGTGAATGTGTCCAGGAAGACGCTGTGGAGAGATTTGAAATCAGGGAGAAAGAAGGTTGTTGATGCTTTGATAAATGGGAAGGCGATTGAGATAAAGGGAGGGAGTTTTGTTGTAAAAGATGATTGATTCCATGTTTTTATAGTGCAGAGGCAAATCTACTTTCTCCTTTTTATCACAAAATAAACTAAAATTAAAAATATTAAGGAGATGACTAAACCTGGAATGAAAAACCGGGGTATTTCAATGCCCTTCTTAATTTCGCACTTATTACCGGAACAGTACTGACCGGAAGAGCAGTCCGAATCCGCATCGCAGTATCCTTCATCACTGCATACCCCTTTAAAGCAGTTCTTGGTTTCGCATTCCGGGTCGTCAGAGCATGGTGAACCTACGGATTTTAAAGTTTCACACTTATTACCGGAGCAGTACTGACCGGAAGAGCAGTCCGAATCCGCATCGCAGTATCCTTCATCACTGCATACCCCTTTAAAGCAGTTCTTGGTTTTGCATTCCGGGTCGTCAGAGCATGGTGAACCTACGGATTTTAAAGTAGTGAATGCGTAAACATAACCATCATCAGAGCCAACATAAACATAATTCTCTGAGACTGCCGGGGATGAGTCCACCGCACCATCAGTTTTAAATTTCCATTCCAGTTCCCCCGTGTTCTTATTAAGGCAGTAAACGTAATTATCTCCGGAGCCAACATAAACATAATCTCCGGAGACCGCGGGCGATGAACGAACATTGCCGCCAGTTTTAAATTTCCACTTCAATTCCCCTGTATCTTTATCAAGGCATTGAATGTAATCATCAGTTTTCCAAGCCTCATGAGCGAGATAATATGACATATGAACGCCGATGTAAACATAATTCCCAGAGACCGCGGGTGATGACTGCACATCAAATCTGGTCTCAAGTTCCCATTTCGACTCCCCGGTATTTTTATCAATGCAGTGAATGGAGCCTTTAGAATATAGTTGTCGTTGAGCACTAAAATAGCCAAAACCAACATAAACATAATCTCCGGAGACCGCGGGCGATGACCACACCCTGTCCCCGGTCTTAAATTTCCACTCCAATTCCCCTGTATCCTTACTTAAACAATAAAAATAACCCTCCCCGGAACCAACATAAACATAATCTCCGGAGACCGCGGGCGATGACCACACATTGAACCCACTGGTCTTAAATTTCCACTCCAATTCCCCTGTATCCTTATTTAAACAATAAACATAACTGTCTATAGAGCCAACATAAACATAATCTCCGGAGACCGCGGGCGATGAATCCACCCTGCCTCCAGTTTTAAATTTCCACTCCAATTCCCCTGTATCCTTATTTAAACAATAAACATAACTGTCTATAGAGCCAACATAAACATAATCTCCGGAGACCGCAGGTGATGATTTCACATAAGATCCGGTCTTAAATTTCCACTTCAATTCCCCTGTATTTTTATCAAGGCAGTAAATGTAGTTATCATTAGAGCCAACATAAACATAATTCCCGGAGACCGCAGGTGATGAATATACAAGATCTCCGGTCTTAAATTTCCATTCCAATTCCAAATCTTTAGGATTTTTAATAACATCAGATGTCTCGCCGGTATGCCACGAATCATGGCGGAACATTGGCCAATCCCCTGCCCCTGCATTTCCAACAAAAACAAAACATATAACCGCAGCAATTAAAATCTTCCCTGCCGCAATATTATTTATAATCTGAAATGTTTTGTTATCCAAAATTTTTTTGACATTTAATTTAGTTTTGGTTTTCATTTTTCCGATTATTATTTTATTTTAATTAATATTATTAAGCACATAGGTGCAAATAATAAAAAAATTAATTACCGCCAGGTTATAATAACCGCATTGGTTAGTGATGGAAAACGAAGTTAAAATCTTAAAGGCATTGGCAGATGAAACAAGGATTACGATAGTGGAGTTTTTAAAAGGCAAAGAGAAATGCGTCTATGAGATCATTCCAATAACCGGTAAGTCCCAGCCAACGGTTTCGCAGCATTTGAAGATTTTAAGAGAGGCAGGCATACTCAAATTCAGGAAGGGTCCTCTAAAGGAGCCGGTTATATCTAAATTTAAAAAAAGGGTTGGGAACAGGGAAAAATATTGCTACTATTACAGCGTTCGTGATGAAAAAATCTTTGAATTGATAAAAAATCTAAAGGAAGTTGCGGGAAGAGTTTAGTTCTACTTTGGTGTTTAAATTTAGTTTGTGAATTCAATTATTCATTGTAATTTGGATATTTGGATATTTGGATATGGAAATTTTATTTTTATTTTTAAATTCACATATAATTAAGAACATAAGTGCAAAAATCAATGATAAGATGAAACTCAAATTAACACTAATTTTAGTATTCATAATTGTTGGAAATACTGTCATGGCGGAGAGTGTGCTCGTTGAGACCTTTACAAGGGATGTATGTCCAATATGCCAAGCTGCTGACGGGGCACTTGAAGAACTTGAGAGGGAATATGATGATGTTATACTCCTTGAATATCACCTCCGTGATTCACTTGAGAATAAAAAAACAAATGAAAGGCGGGATTTCTACGGCGGCTATGGTTTATGCGGTTACTACCTTTATACATTCTTTAACGGCGAGAATGAAATCTGTGGGGGAAGCGAGAGTATTGATGAGAACTATAAAAAGTTCAAACCCGTTATTGAAAAGGAACTAAGAAAGGAGGGCGACATTAAAATTAATGCCAATGCGTTTATAGACGGGGATTTAAAATTCAACATTCTGATAAAAAATTCGGGAGGGGAAAAGGACCTAAAATTGTACCTTGTGGTTGTTGAAGATCATGTTTATGAGAGCAGTAAGTTTCCTGATTTTATGAATGTCGCGAGAGATTATATTTCTGAGGATTTCTATTTAGAGGATGGTTATAATGTAAATTTTACATATCCCATCAAGAAACTTAATAATAAAGAAAATTCAAAGTTTGTAATTTTCGCTCAAGCAACAGACAAGAGAGTTCCAGATGCTGTTTCGATAGGATGGGGCGATGTGGGAAAAGGGTGGCTGAGAAATATTTCAGATTTTCTTGTAAATATTTCTTCTCCAAATATTACGGAATCTAACATCACTGAACCGAACATCACGGAATCCAACATCATTTCAAACACCACAACTAATATAACCCCACCAACCAGAAATGTAACCGTATTAAGTAATGAAATCTGTGTGTTTTTCTTCACAGAAACCTGCGAGCACTGCACAGAAATGGACTTTTTCCTGGAGGAAATGAATGAGACATATAATTTAGATATTCACGCATTCATAATGACAAATCCGGAAGACGCCGCTCTGTTCACAAAGTACAAGAGCGCATACGATATTCCAGACCTCGCTCGCTTCCCAATAATGATAATAAATGATTCATATTACACAAGTGAAAATATGGGGGATGCAAGGAAAGTTATAACGGATTTAAGCGGAACCGGATGTACATACCTGATTGTAGAGAAAGAAAAAGAAGATAAAGCACTCACGATTATAATTGCGATGATTGTCCTTGGCGCCCTTGGAGATGCGGTGAATGTCTGTGCTCTTGCGGTTATGATCATTCTTATCACCGTAGCGATTTCAAAATTTCACGATCCAAAAAAGATGCTTTACCTTGGCTTATCATTTATCGCCGCTATCTACATCGTTTATCTGTTAACAGGGTTAGGATTATTTACTGTGCTGAAAGAATGGTTAGCATCATCCGGGGCAAGCGTAATGTTTAAGAGGGTTGTTGGGGTGGTGGCAATAATACTGGGGATATTGAATATTAAAGATTATATTAAGCCGCATGCCGGCGGGTTTGCAATGGAGGTTCCTTTATCATGGCGTCCAAGGATGAAAAGGATTATTGGAGGTGTGACAAGCATTCACGGGGCGTTTATTGCAGGATTGGTGGTCAGTTTATTTTTAACCCCATGCGTCGGAACAATTTATGCGGCAATCATTGGAATGCTCTCGACAACAGGCGTAACGTATTTACAGGGGATCATGCTGCTCATTCTATATAACTTCATCTTTGTACTGCCGATGCTCTTAATCCTGGTTTTGATTTACAGGGGTGTGAAGAGTGCCAAAGAAGTAGAATCGTGGAAAGAAAGAAATATAAGGAGGATGCATTTAATTGCAGGAATCGCGATAATTATTGTGGGTGTTGTGCTTTTGAGCGGAATGATATAGTATTTATTGACCATAAAATTTTAAAATAAAAATTAAAAAGAAAATGAAACGATTACCAATCTTCGTGATCGCATTAATGATATTCTTTCAAGTAGCAGCAGCGAGTAATGGATCTGCAGAAAAACCAGATGACAATAATGTTTGCATATACTTTTTCCATTCCAAGGGATGTGTTCATTGTGCAAAAGCAGATTCTTATATCAAGGATCTGGAAAAAGAATACCCGTTAGAAGTTCATAGATTTGAAATAGCAGATAACTCCAAATTAATCGGCAAATTGTATAGTAATTACAGCGTTCCAGGCAATGAGAGGGGTTATATACCCATCGTTTTTATTGGAGATAAATATTTTTTAGGTGATGCTCCAATAATTGAAAATCTTGAATACGAGATCCAGAAATGTATTGAAATTAACTGTACTAAGTGCCCCCTGTGTGAAGAATGTGAAGAAGAAGGAGTTTCACTGCTCTATGTTGCTGGTTTGGCTTTAGTTGATGCGGTAAATCCCTGCGAGTTGGCAGTTTTAATAATTTTGATGACAGCTATTTTAACAAGATTTCCAAAAGAAAAAAGAAAAGCGCTCAGGGCGGGATTAGCGTTCAGCGCTGCAATCTTCTTGATGTATTTTATATTTGGTTTGCTGATAATTTATGGATTCAAATTTCTGGCATTATTTGGCGGTTCGGGAAGCGTCTGGTTTTACCAACTACTGGGAGTGTTAGCAATAGTTCTTGGTTTGCTGAACATTAAGGATGCAATATGGTATGGCAGCGGAGGTTTTATAATGGAGGTCCCAGAAAGGTGGCGCCCTAAAATGAAGGGCTTGATTAAGGGGGTGATTTCAACAAAAGGCGCATTCGTGGTTGGACTGGCTGTTAGTTTCTTCCTGACACCATGCACCGCTGGTCCCTACTTTGTGGTAAACGGCCTGCTCTCCGCCATTGAATTGCTTTCCGCCATTCCCTACTTATTGATTTACATGTGCATATTCATTTCACCGATGATCGCAATAACATTGATCACTTACTTTGGCTTCAAAACCGTTGAGGACATGGGCGGCTGGAGGGAAAGAAATCTGAAGAACCTTCACTGGGCGGCGGGTTTGATCCTGATTGGTCTGGGAACAGCAATGGTCTTTGGATTGATCTAAGAAATCAAAATAGTCTTTTTATTTATATACTCACATAATATAATTAAGCACATAAGTGCAAAATAAAAAAGTAAAATACAGCAAAAATGGCAGATAAAAAATATTATGCCCTGAGGGAGGGGAATAAGGACACAAACCATATGTTCAGGGGCAGGACCCCGGGACAGGCGGCTTTAAAAGCAGCAAGAAGGGGATTTAAGGATATACAGCTGAGGGAACGCAGAAAAAAGAAGGACGGGATGTGGAGGGTTCATGTCTTTGAGGGCTCGGTTGAAAAAGTTCCAAAGCCCAAGAATGCGCCCGATTGGTTGTCGGACAGGATAAACAAATCAAAGGTTAAAAAGATTCGCGTGGATAAGATTAAGGAACTTTAAAGCAGGGGGTATAATTTGCGCTACAATAAAAACGTTTAAAAAAATTTATCAAAAATAAAGAAAAATGCCATTTGGAGGAAGAGGATATAGAAGGATGTATTATGCAACCGGTTTGCCGGGATGGATGCGCTTCGGCTTTAGCCCCGGATGGGGCGGGATGCCGCCAGGAGCACAGTATATTATGCAGAGCGGGCAGATGCCGCAGTTTGCAGCATTTATGCAGCAGCAAGCACCTGCGGGAGTTACTCCCGTCCAGCCGATGACGCAAATACCAAAGGAACAGGAACTGCAGATGCTGGAAAACCAGGCAGACATCCTGGATCAGCAGTTGAAGGAAATTAAGGAGAGGATTGAAGAATTGAAAAAATAAAAAATGACCGGAGAACATGAAGGAAGGGAAAACCTCCCGGAGGAAACAAAGGATTTGGAGCGAGCAAGACAATCTTTGATTGAGGAGTTGGAAGCGATAAATTGGTATCAGGAGCGAATTGATATAACCAAGAATAAGTCATTGAAAAAAATTTTGGAGCACAATCGTGACGAAGAGAAAGAGCATGCTGCGATGCTTATTGAGTGGTTACGGGCAAACGATCCAACACAGGATAAGATGTTTGAAGAGCATGATTGAGAAAATATTGATTTTATTGATCGTTTATATACTCTAAATTCCTATATATAATTAAGCACATAAGTGCAAAATTAAATAAAAAGATAAAAATGCCAGGAGGAGATGGAACAGGCCCCTGGGGTACGGGAGGAAGATGTACCCCCTTATGGATGAGCGGACAGATACCAAGACCATCAGGTATGGGATTCAGAGGCGGCTTTGGACGAGGACGAGGATTCAGGAATGTATATTGGGCAACTGGACTTCCATTCTGGGCAAGAGCCCAAGCAGGAGTTGCGCCAATGCAAAGTCTGGAAATGACAAAGGAACAGGAACTGCAGATGCTGGAAAACCAGGCAGACATCCTGGATCAGCAGTTGAAGGAAATTAAGAAGAGGATTGAAGAATTGAAAAAATAAAAAATGTGTGGAGAAGTGGAGTGCGTTCTCAACGGATTGAAACACAAACCGGGGGAGTGCACGCCAGAGCAGATAAAAGAATGCCACGGGGATGTGAAGAAGCATCCATGTGAAAAGTAAAAGATAGGAAGAAAATGAAAATTTGTGCAGCGACAACAAAAGGAGGTTTAGAAGATACTGTCTCGGCAGTATTTGGAAGGTGCGCAACTTTCACTTTTGTGGAAGTTGAGGGAAAAGAGATCAAGGACACGGAACTTGTGCAAAACCAATTCGCTGGTGCAATGGGCGGAGCGGGGATCCAGGCATCACAATTTGTGGCAGGTAAAGGAGCAAACGTTGTGATAGCGGGAAACTATGGGCCAAATGCTTTTCCAATTTTAAGCCAGGCAGGGGTTAAAGTGGTTTCCGCACAGGGGATGAGTGTAAAGGATGCGGTGATGAAATATCTCAATGGAGAATTGCAGGAGATTTCCCAGCCAACAGGGTCCGCATATGCTGGAATGCCAGGCGGCGGCATGGGTCGCGCAGGAGGCATGGGCAGAGGAGGCGGATTTGGAAGAGGTCGCGGCGGCGGAAGAGGCGGAAGCCAGTGGTGAATATAAAAAGACAAAATGGCGTATAAGATTACGGGGGACTGCGTGTCCTGCGGAACATGCGAAGATGAATGCCCTGCGGGGGCAATAAGTAAAGGCGAAGAAATCTATGTGATTGACCCGGAGAAATGCACCGAGTGCGGAACATGTGCAGATGTTTGTCCTGTGGGGGCTATTGTGCCTCCGGAATCAGAATAAAAAAATAAAAGAAAAATGCCAGGATTTGATGGAACAGGACCAAGAGGATTGGGACCGCTTACTGGTGGAGGAAGAGGATTTTGTTCACCGGGAGTTTCTCCAGCACCAGTATATGCCCAAACACCAATGGTGGGACAAGCACCCGTGTATCCGGGAGTAATTCGGGGTATGGGGTTCGGCAGAGGTCGCGGTATGGGCAGAAGAACGGGTCGCGGAAGAGGCAGATGGTTTTAAATAAAAAAGAAGAAAAATGCCAGATGAAGAAAGGTTGGGATTAGGCCCGGGTGGGGAGTGTTTATGCCCCAATTGTGGACATAAGATTCCCCATGAGAGAGGAAAACCGTGCCAGGAGGAAACATGCCCCGAATGCGGGAGTAAGATGATAAGGGTTGGGAAAAGATAGGATTAAATAAAAATATAAAATGAAATGTTCGGTATGCGGAAAGGAAATAAAAGGGGAATATCTCCAGGCAAATGTTGATAAGAGTTTAAAGGCGAGCGGTAAAGGGGATGTTGTGTGTTCAATGGAATGTGCTGAAAAATATGAAGATAGATTGCCCCACGGCGGTAAAGCACTCCAGCATTGGTCTCGCATCACCGGGTACTACCAGAACATCTCCGGATGGAATGAAGGAAAACTGCAGGAACTGAAGGACAGACAGCGGTATGGAATAGAAGGAGATGAGTGAGGGTAATGATCAATTCAATTAAAAATGCCACCAAGAGTAGATGAAGAAGCCTGCATAGGGTGTAATAATTGTATTTCAGCATGTCCTGCAGAGCCAATTGTGTTTGAAATAATCAATGGCAAAGCCAAGGTAGTGCATCCTGAGGCGTGTATGGAATGTCTATTGTGTGTTGACGCATGTCCTGCACACGCCATAATCTTTAAATAATTCTAATAGACAGCATGATGGATAATACATTACTATGGATATTGGGAAGCACTTTTTTAATCAGTCTAATAGCATTTGTCGGAGTTTTAACTTTATTTTTAAAAGAAAAATTATTGAATAAGATTCTTTTAATTCTTGTGTCGCTGTCTGCAGGTGCATTGATTGGGGGAGCCTTTTTGCATTTGTTGCCGGAGGCAATTTTAAAAACAAATGCTGATCCGGAGATGGTTTTAAATATATTCTTATATCTGCTTCTCGGTTTCTGTCTTTTCTTTGTCTTGGAGCAATTCATTAGATGGCACCACCACCACGGTTGCCATAGCGAAGAATGCAACATAAAGCCGTTCTCCTATTTAATTTTAATTTCCGATGGAATACATAATTTTATTGACGGCTTGATCATAGCGGGAAGTTTTGTAATCAACCCTGCGGTGGGAATTGTCACAACCTTAGCGGTAGCGTTACACGAAATTCCACAGGAACTTGGTGATTTTGGAGTTCTTGTCTATGGTGGTTTTGATAAGGTTAAGGCATTGTTCCTTAACTTTATATCTGCATTAACCGCCGTCATTGGAGGAATCTGTGGTTATTTCCTTTCCTCCTGGATCGAGGGTTCAGCCATTTACCTTTTATCATTTGCTGCGGGAAATTTTATCTATATCGCATCATCAGATTTAATCCCTGAAATCAAGCACAGGGAAAGTCTCAAGAAGTCATTAACACATTTTCTTGTATTTTTGATTGGGATAGGGCTTATGCTGCTGATAAAGATAATATTTGCGAATTAAAATGTATAAAATAAAATTCCTGCCAGAGGATAAAGACTGTGAAATAAAAGGGGATGATAGTATTCTTGAAACAGCAGTAAAAAATGGGATTCACATAAATGCTTCCTGTCAGGGAAAGGGAATATGCGGGAAATGTAAGATTATATTAAAGGAAGGTGCAGTAGAGCAGAGAGAAAGAGCATTGGAGTTTCTCACAAAGGAGGAATTAAATAAAGGGTATTATATCGCGTGCTTAACCTATCCAAAAGACGATATTGAAATTTTAATTCCTCCTGAAAGCAGATTGAGCGAACATCAGATGGTTGAGGATATAAAATTTGAAAAGAAAGAAAAAGTTAAAAATTTTGCTGGAATCGCGATAGATATAGGAACAACAACTGTCGCAGCGTACTTAGTTGATTTACAAACAGGGAACATTGTAGATACGGCATCTTCTTTTAATAAACAGATGAGTTATGGAGAAGACGTCTTATCAAGAATTGAATATTCAAAAAAAGAGAGCGGCTTAGAGAAACTGAATACGGTTGTAATCGAAACAATAAACAAATTAATCGAAAAACTCATAATACGAGAGAATTTTGAAAATGAAGCGAATATCAACAGGATCTCAAAAATTGCAGTCTCTGGAAATACGACAATGACCTATCTGCTGACAAAAAGAGATCCTCATGTTATTCAAAAAAATATTCAGATTGATGATTTTAAGCGTTCATATTATCTGAAAGCAAAAAAGTTGGGCATACGATCATCCCGGACGACTGACCTCTACATCACCCCTGGAATAGGAAGTTATGTTGGCGGGGATATTATTGCGGACATTATTGCATGCGATATGCACAATTCGGATGAAGTATGTTTGATGATCGATGTTGGAACAAATGGGGAAATTGCTCTCGGGAATAGAGAATGGCTGCTGGTAGCGTCAACTTCTGCTGGGCCGGCATTTGAAGGACCTTCAACGAAATATGGAATGCGCGCAACTGCTGGAGCGATTGATAATGTAACAATCGAAGGGGATGACGTGCGCTATGGTGTTATAAATAACGACAAGCCAAGAGGAATCTGCGGTTCCGGGTTGATACATCTGATTTCTGAATTATTTTTAAATGAGATTATTGATTATAAAGGTAAATTTATCATTAAAAATAAAAGAATTAAGACAGGGGGTAACGGAATTCCTGAGTTTGTTGTTGTGTTTGGGGATGAAACTGATATCGGGGGGGATATTGTTATAACAGAGAAGGATATCGAGAATGTTATTATGACAAAGGCTGCCATTTATGCTGGAGCCGCAACACTAACAAAGGTGGGTGTTTCTCTTGATGAAGTTCGCAAGGTATATATTGCAGGCGGCTTTGGATATCACATGGATATTGAAAAATCAATTGTTTTAGGGCTTTTGCCCGACCTTGATGTTGATAAGTTTGAGTTTATTGGGAATGGTTCTGCGAAGGGCTCATGTTTGATTCTAACAAATAATGAGAAGAGAAAGGAAGCCGAGGAGATCGCGAAGAAAGCAACTTATTTTGATTTAAGCACAGATGCATTGGGTGAATTTACGGAAGAATATATGAGCGCGATGTTCATTCCGCATCAGGATCTGGATAGATTCCCTTCTGTGGAAATGAAAACGAGATAGGTTGTATTAATAAAAATAATATTTTCAGATTAAAATGGGACAATAAGATGGAGATACTTAGAAAAACAAAGAGTTTGTGTCCAAGATGCCTGGAGGTGATTCCGGCGGAGATTGTTGATGACAGCGGAATTGTGAAAATCAGGAAAAACTGCCCTGATCACGGCGGCTTTGAGGATGTCTACTGGAGCAATTCAGAACATTACAGGGAGTTTAGTAAGTTTAAAAAAGAGGGCAGTAAGGTAAGCAATCCACGAACTCAAATGGTCAAAGGGTGCCCTTATGACTGCGGCATATGCGGGGAGCATAAAAGCCATACTATCCTCGGCATAGTCGATGTTACCAACAGATGCAACATGAACTGCCCGATCTGTTTTGCAAATGCCAATGCCGCAGGCTACCTGTATGAACCAACTAAAGAGCAGATAAAGGAAATGCTTGAGAATTTGAGAAACAACATTCCCGTTCCAACTCCAGCAGTTCAATTTTCCGGGGGGGAGCCGACCATGAGGGATGACCTGCCGGAATTGGTGGAAATCGCTAATGACCTGGGGTTCTTGAATGTAGAGGTCGATACAAACGGCATAAGATGCGCAGGGGATATTCATTACTTAAAGAGGTTAAAGGATGCCGGAACCCACACATTTTACCTGCAGTTCGATGGTTTAGATGATGACGCCGCCGTTACGCTAAGGGGGAGGGCGATGAAGGATGTAAGAAAAAAATTTATCGAGAACTGCAGGAAAGTTGGGTTTAAGAGTGTTGTTTTGGTCGTGGCCCTAACGAAAGGCGTTAATGATTCCCAGCTCGGGGACATAGTAAATTTTGCGGTAGAAAATTACGATGTTGTCAGGTGCATCAACATCCAGCCGATATCATTTGCAGGGAGAGCATCTAAAATGGAGGTAAAGAGAAACCGCATCACAACCTATGACTTTATCAGTTTAATGGAGGAACAGACACACGGCAAATTAAAGAAAGAATACTTTTATCCCGTTCCGTCCATGGTGCCGGTGTCAAGGTTCGTGGAGGTGTGGAGAGGTGAGAAAAAGCCGGTATTCAGCACGCATCCCTACTGCGGGGTAGCAACATATATTGTGGTGGACGGGAATGGGGGTTATACCCCCATAAATGAAATCGTGGATATTGATGCCCTCCTGACCACATTAGAAGGCTCGGCGGAGAAACTAAAAGCGAGGTCACAGATCGAGTTTATATCAGAGAGGATATACAGGGCGAAAAAATTAAAGGTCAAGGTTGGTGTGATCAAAGAGATATTGAAAAATGTCCACAACCCGCGGTTCAGGAGCATATTGACTGATGTATTGAAGAAAGGGTCTTTTGATGCTCTGGCAAACTTCCACGGCAAAGTCATAATGGTCAGCTGCATGCACTTTATGGATGCCTGGAATTTTGACCTGGAAAGGTTGGAAAGATGCGTTATCCATTACTCGCTTCCAGACGGCAGAATCATCCCCTTCTGCTCATACAACACAATCCACAGGGAAGGGGTTGAGATAAAGAATGCGGAGCCCCTGGCAGGCCGCATGCCTGAACGCGGCTCGACCACAGTTCCTGTTGAGAACGCGTAACCTTATTTATTTATATTTATAATAGAATAAAAAAATGGAGACGTTAAAAGGTACAACGACCATAGGGCTGACATGTAGGGACGGCATTGTTATTGCGGCGGATAGGAGAGCAAGCTGGGGGAGTTTTGTCGCTTCCAAGAGAGCAAAGAAGATTTTTAATATAAATGATGTTGTCGGTGCGAGTGTTGCGGGCAGCGTGGGGGATGCGGAATCTTTGATGCGGCTGATCAAGGCGGAGGCATCTTTATATGCGATGAATAATAACAGAAAAATGTCCGCAGAACCGATAGCAACTCTGATGGCGAACATCCTGCACGGTAATAAAATATTTCCATATCTTGTGCAGCTGCTGATCGCGGGATATGACGGTAAGGGGGCTAAACTGTACTCCCTTGATCCGATAGGGGGTTTAACTGAGGAGAAAATGGCTGCCACTGGATCAGGATCGCCAATGGCTTACGGCGTTCTTGAGCAGGAGTATAGTGAAGACAGAACCGTTCAGGAGAATGTCGGTGTAGCGTTAAAGGCCCTGGCATCAGCGATGGAGAGGGACAGCTCAACCGGGAATGGAATGGAAATAGCGACGATAATGAAGGATGGGTTCAGGGAATACAGCGAAGAAGAGGTTAAAGAGGTTTTTGAGCAGGTAAAGAAGAAGTGAAGCGTGCTATTAACGCCCGATCATAACTTTAATAATGGCCCACAAGGAAGTGATTTTGCGGTTAATGGTGCACAAAGTAAGCGTGTTATGCATCATAATCGCAGCTGTCATGATCACAGCAATTTTAGCCGGGATCATGGGCCAGCATGTTTTTCGTGATATTTTACTTGCAGTTGATGTTGTATTGATTTTATTGCTTCTGTGGCAGATAACGAAACAGGAACCAACAGATGAGATAGAAGAGGGAATAATTGAGAAGATAGAAAACCTCAAATCACTCACAGCAGGGGATATAATGATCAGAAGTCCCTCTTATTGCAGGCTGACGGACACCGCAACCCAGGCCAGTAAATTTATGAGTAAACACCGCTTAAAATATCTACCTGTTGTTAATGAAGAAAAAAAGGTTGTCGGAGTTGTGGCATTAAGAGATTTGAATATATACTCTATCGCGTTTGTTCAGGGACTGGATGGGCTAAAATCAACTTATGTTAAGGATGTTATGGCCCCCGGGCCATGGACGGTAAAGGAGTATGTAAAATTCAAGGATATATTCAACTTGATGCTTACAAAAAACATAGGATATGTCCCCGTGGTTGATGATGACGGAAAATTGAAAGGGGCTGTATCAAGAGACGGCGTGTTGGAAACTTTCGGATATATGCTCCATTATATCTAAAAAAAGAAATAATCACTTACTGAATATCTGAACTCTAAACCTTGATCTCCTTTTCCTCTTCTTTGGTTGGGAGAGATACCACTTTAATATGCCTGCGTTCATAAACCACGTTGTGAATATATCCGCCAGCAATCCCACAAGCAGCACAGATGCTATTGATGTCAATAATGCGATTTGCGCCAGGTATGACGACACAATCAATAAAGCGGTTAATGCAAAAAGGGTTGTAAAGGTCATGGTCAAACCCGTTTTCATTGCGTCATCTATTCTTGAATCCACTTCCTCCGCCTTTCCCTTCAAGACTCTTGTGGTAAGTAAAATATCAGAGTCCACGGAATAACCGATCAGCATCAATAGTGCCGCCATGGATGCAGGCTGCAGTTCAATCCCCAGAATGCTCATCCCCCCTGCCGCTATGATAATATCGCATGTAGCAGCTAAAATAACCGCCCCCGCCGGAACCAGTGCTCTAAACACAACGAATACGACAAGTGACATTAACAGATAAGCTGCGAATAATGCTAACGCGCCCTGCCTTTTAAAAGCCTCCCCCATGGTTGGGCTTACCGGATGATAGAGCAGGTTTGCCCTCTCAACCACTATATTCTGGGTATCGATATCCTTGAAATAATAATTCAAACCACTCTTTACATCATTTTCATCGATATTCATGGCCGTAATTCTTAGTGTATTTGTGCTGGAATTAAATTCAACATCAGCGCCCTTAAACCTTTTTTCTAATTTTTCCATTGTGTCTTTAGAAGGCTCCTCTTTCAGGCGAATGGATGCCGCATCATATTCATTCAGCTTACCTGTGTATTTCTCAATCACTTCCAATGCGCCGCGTTCATTAACAAACGAATCACTGCTTGTTGTCTCTATTCCCAGCCTTTTCACTCCCGCCGCACGATCATCTCCAATATCAAGTTTCAGATTCTCCAGGCCAAGGGCATTTAACTCACCATCCAGTTTTTTTTCATCAAAATTAATCTCTTTGATAGAGATAATCATCTTGGCTCCTCCCTTAAAATCAATGCCCATGGGCAGGGTGCCATCTATTACCTGTACCCCCCATACCAAACCCATCAAAACAGCCACTGCGATTGGGATGAATATCAAAGTTCTGTACGGCGCCTTGCTGATCAATCTCGTGTACATGTCGTCAAACATCTTAAACCATGTTATTCGTTATTATTTCAAAAATTTATTATTATTAGAAAATAAACTTAAAAAGCATCAATAATCAAACCGAACTTAAACTTCCTCTGCCATTCCGTGACGGATTAAAATTTTTGCGTTCTCTTGCGGAATTTCAACAACATCCCCTTTTTTAAATGGACCATAATGCCGCAGATCAGTGCAGATTATTGCCGGCAGGGGTTGAACTAACCGGATTTTTATCCTTCCATTTGCCGTTTCTTCCCCAACGATTTCTTCTTTTTCCCCCTCAACATTTTCCTTTTCCCCCTCCCCCGGCTTTTCCACCTTCACCAAACCCCTCCTGTGTTTTCTCAGCACACATGCAACCTCCTCGTACATTTCCTTTTCCCGGGGCGTCATGTTCTCCGGGGCGCCGACATCAGCCCTCTGGGCTCGTATCGCCCCCAAAACTATCCTCTGCTCCCTGAGATTGTAAATGTCCTCGATTAATCTAACAAACGCCTCCCTGTGCCCTTCTTCAGATTTAAGCAGATCATTCACTTCTGAGTAGAACCCCGGGTCGATTTTCTGCAGGGATGCGCTATTCTTCTCCAATCTATAGATCCTTTTAATATCCGCGTAGGTTATCATGTTTTTTATTTAAATTAAGATAAAAAATAACGAATAATGAACAGGAATAAGATACTTATCATCCTATCAGCATTGGTATTATTAATCGCAATCTGGGTCTGGCAGAATCCCCCGGGGAAATTCGGGCTGCATTCCTTTGGCTTTACCGTGTACTCCAGCATGCCGTTTCCTTACTTTGACCTGAAAATCCACGATGACGGCTCTTTCTCCATCAGGGAGAAATCGCATTTTGTTTCACTGGATGAAGTGAAAGAGTTAGCGGATGAAAAACCGGATGTTCTGATAATAGGTATTGGATATGATGAGATGGTCCGGGTGGATGAAAGAATCTTAAACTCATTTGCAGGGGTTGAGGTCCTGGAAACCTCCAGGGCGATAGAAAGATTTAATGAATTAAAAGATAATGGCAGAAGGGTTAGCGCGATAATACACTCAACATGCTGATATTTATCGGTAAACAATAAGTAGGAGCAAACAAACATGACCATTAGAGTCAAGCTGAAGGATATTATGGAGGGAATCGAATTTCAGTCAGAGGAAAATAAATCCCATTTAACACGAATTCCCCTATTAACAAAATAGGTTGATTTTCAAATCGGTGTTTAAAAATAAAGAGTTATAAGATTTTTGCATTGATCAAGATATGCATCTATCTTAATTAACGCATTTTCCATAAAATTTTTAATTGTTGGGTTTTTATTTATTATCTTATAATTGTAATAATCTAAATAAATAAAAATGAATAGAGAAAGACGAGGACGTGACTTTGATCGCGGACCTCGGGAAATGCACAAGATCACTTGTGCCGAGTGCGGGAAAGAGGATGAAGTACCGTTTAAACCGGATGGCAGCAGACCAACTTATTGTAAGGACTGTTACCAGAAACGCAGACCGAGAAGATTTTAGTAGATAAATGTGCTGGATTAATGTGATTTTTCCCTTATCAAAAAAGAAAAAAAATATTTTTCCGTCCTTTTACATAAAATATTTGTAAAAACCCGGGTTTAATTTAGCCATCAACCAACCGATCTTAACATGGGGGATGATGGTTAAAAGTAGCAGAGATTTTTTATTTTTTTATTTATTCCGTTTTTACATAGAACTATTATCGCATATGTCCCAGCAGGTTGTTATTTACCCGTGATGATAGGTGCGCTGTTATGGCGCCCGGGTTATAGCCAGTGGTAGGTCGGAAGAAAGTTCAGGTCTAAAGTCCCATTCAAATGGGTTGGCTACGAGTGCCGTGATGGGATTTACTATATATGCCATTGGTGTACTCGGTTCCTTTCATGATTATGCCTTAATGCGCGACACTTTATATCGCCATTAAAACATATATGGGAGGATGCTGGTATAACCCCCCATCATCATTACTGGGGTGATACCGGGCACCTTGGAGGAGGTCTCATTAAAAATAATAGAAGGAGAATAATTGAAAATATACACAATTTAGTTTGAGCATTTTTAGCTCAAATTGTATGAAATGGAAATCCCTGTTAATTATGATAATGTTCTTTTTAATATTGCTGCGGATGATGAGGAAGGAGTAATCACCTATTTATATTTCTGTGTCTAATAAAAAAATGGCGGAAACATTTTTCCAACAAAATGAGGATTTATTAATTCGTGATTAACCCCTCTTTTTTCGCTGAACCCCCAGTGTAACCCCTTTTCTGAAAGATGTTCTTGTTCTCTGGCCCCTCACGGGCAAACCCTGGCCGTGTCTTATCCCCCGGTATGATCTTATACTCTTCTGTATGTTTATGTCATCCCTGTTCTTCATGGTCAGGTCAGAACCTATTAAATGAATATCCTTTCCGGTCTCGTTATCTCGCCGGGCATTTAACATCCACCCGGGCAAATGTTTGTCCAGGTTTTCAATAATATTCTCAACCTTTTCGATTTCTTTGTCGTTCAAAGTTCCGAGTTTAGTATTTGCATCCACCCCTATGACATTGATAGCTGGGCCTGAAATCTGGTGCCCGATACCTTTTATGCGGGTCAAGGCATTGCTGATGCTTAGATTACCGTCAAGTATCACTCCGGAAACCCTTACCCTGTGCTGGAATTCTTCTTTAGCGTCTTTCTTTTCTTCCGTCTGTTTCCCGGCCTTCGCATCCTTTGCTTTATCCCCCTTACCTTTTTCTGATTTCTTTGGCATTTTATATTATTCATTATTACGAATAAAAATAAAAAAGGAAAAAATGATGGTGGTAAACACAAACAGTATTGAAGGGAAAAATATCGCTGAAACCCTGGGGCTGGTTAGAGGAAATACCGTGAGGGCGAAATGGTTCGGCAAGGATTTTCTGGCAGGGCTGAGAAATATTGTCGGAGGCGAGGTTACGGAGTACACTGAAATGCTTACCGAGGCGAGGGAGGAGGCGTTGGAGGGGATGATCGCGGAAGCCGAGAGGTTGGGAGCGGATGCAGTCATTAACGTGAGGTTTCAGACATCCCAGTTAACCCAGGCGGCATCCGAGATATTGGCTTACGGGACCGCCGTGAGGATTGAGAAATAGGGCTTTGGGTTTAGAGAGAAAAATGCCGTAATTTTGGATAACGGAACGCCGATAAACGAAGGTTTGCATAAGCAAACTTTGGACGAAACGGAGTGGAGTCGTTTATCGGCTGTTATCGGAGTGCGATAGCACCGAGCGGAACGGAGTGGAGCGAGAGTTCTGAACCCTGTCTAAATTATCTTGTTTTATATGTATATACTGCCTTTACGAAATCTAATTTTTTAACTTCATCAACCGTGTATTCTTCTATTAAACTGTGATAAATAGTTGGGATATCTGAATCCTTAAGAACTCTCATCCCTGAATTTCGCAAATCTTGAATCTGACTTCCATTTAAATCAAATAATGGTTCATGAGTTTGAATATAAAAACCCGTTGCATTTTGTATTTTTTCGGATTTACGTATTCTTTACGTGCGCTCAAGTTTTCAGTCATATTTTTGTGAATTAGTTTTGTTGGTTCTGATTCTTCTTGTGTTGTTTCTTATTTGTTTTCTTTTATCGAGTTTTTAAGAGCCAATCCTATTGCTGCTCCGCCGAGGGCAGCCATGATGGCACCCATGATGGCACTCCACAAGATAGCACCCCACCAGATGACCCCATCGAAGGCACACTCGAGAGCACCCACGAGAGCACCCACGATGACACCACCGATGGCAAACCCGATAGTGCTCGCAAATATTATCCAAATCCCTTCATTTTTATATTTCTGTGCTAATGATATTGCTGCTCCGCCGAGGGCACCCGCAAGGGCACCCCCGAAGGCACCCGCAAAGGTACCCCAGATGCCACTCCAAAAGATACCACCCCACCAGATGGCACCCGCGATGGCAAACCCAATAGTGCTCGCAAATATTATCCAAATCCCCTCTTTTTTAGCTTTCTGTACTAATGATATTGCTGCTCCGCCGATAGCACCTATGGTGGCACCCTCGATGATACCCTTCAAGATGGCAATCCAGAGGGTATCACCCCAGATGATACCTATGATAGTGCCCCACCAGATGGCACCCCCGATGGCAAACCCAATCGCACCATACACCGGAAGTTTCCAATTAAATTTTGATTCCTTGTTTTGCATTTTATTTGTTTCTCTATATATGTTTGCAAATACCCTGTATTCAAAAATCATCATACAGAACATAAAGGCACCCATGAGAGGTATTGCAACTATTATACCTATTACGGTTATTGATAGGATAAATGCCACTATGAAAACAGGAATCATTAAAATCGCCATTATTGCAAAAACCAATACCATCGCAATAACATAATCCTCATAACCTCTTTTTAAACTGTTAAATATCTCTCCGAAATTAAACACCGAGCCAAAATTTCCTTTATCAGCATACCTTAATGTAGCAATTACAAAAAAAACACCATAAGTCAACACGAAGACACTCACTAAGCCATAAGTAAAAATCGAATTCATTTCCGTCGTTTTCAAAAGCGTTGAAAATTCACCGCTCACATACGACAAACCAACCAATGTTATCCAGATAGAAAGCGTATACATAATGCCAACACCAATAAGACCAATACCTTTTTTAAACAAGTCACCCCATTCGTTAAAATCTGGTGGAGTATCATTACCTCTTATAGTTTCTTGCATAGATCTGTAACAATATCCTATTACAAAAATAGATGGTATCAAAAGCAAGTACATACCAGGAATTAATAACAATCCCCCGACAATTAGCCTTTTCCAATTCGTTTTCCAATCTGTGGTCGCATATTTAAATCCGTCCTTTATTAGGTTTACATAGTCCATTTTTGTTTTGAATTTTATAGTTTCTTATTTTTCTTAATTTTAGATTGGCTTCTCTATACTCCTTCCAACCTTCATCATATCTCTATAAATCTTTTAATTAGATTTCTATTCAAATTCATCATTTTAGATATTCCTCTTTTAATTCAATTATCTTCCTCTTAACTTCAGAAGTTTTTGCTTTCTCTGGATCAAGTTGATCGACGAGTTTTGATGCAATTTCTTTATCTTTCCGAGCAATCCTATTAATACACCAAGAGATTTTTTTAACATCCCCTTCCGCCTCTATTTTATCCTTCAATTTTTTAACATCCAAACTTTTGACTAACTCATCTGCAAGTTCTATATCCCTACTTGTTTTTTCATCTTCCGCATCCATCCTTTCAATACACCAGGCGATGTCTCCAGCACGCCCTTTTGCATATAATGCATCCTTTAACACAGGAAGTAACTCCTTCGCGAGTTTTTTATCTTTCCGAGCAATCCCACTAATGCACCAACTGATTTTTCCGATACCTTTTCCTTTTTTCTTCTTCATGGTTGGAAGCAGCTCCTCTGCAAGTTCTCTATCTCCCTGAGCAATCTCGCCAATACATTCACCAATTCTTTCTTCAACACCATACAGATCATCATTAATATCCATCGTCTTCAATAGTTTCTTCTTTATAGCCGGAAGTATCTCCTTTGAATGAGTAATGTAGGCAATATCTGAAGCCATTATTTCAGCATCAAGTTCATCCTTATAATTAGTACCTTTTACTCCCTCTATTTTCTCCTTCACTGTCGGAAGTAACTCCTCAGCAAGTTTTTTACTTCCTACAGCGATGCTATGAATACACTCACCAATTCCTACAATATTCCTGTTTGTCTCTATTTTTTTCTTTACAACAGGAAGTAACTCCGTTGCGATCTTTTCATCCGCACAAGCAATTCCCCAAATGCATGAACCAATTTTTCTAATATCCTCTTCCTCTTCTATTTTATTTTTCAAATTTTCAGTGCCTAAACTCTTGAGTAGATCCTTTGCAACTTCTTTGCTTCCATCGGTAATCTCAGCAATACAATTACCAATTTTCCTAATATCCTCTTCCTCGTATATTTTATTTTTCAATCTTTCTAAATCAAGACTCTTGAGTAACTCATTCGCAATTTTTTTATCTACCCAAACAATTGCCCCAATACACATACTGAGTTTTCCAACATCCTCTTCCTCTTCTATTTTATTTTTCAATCTTTCTAAATCCAGACCCTTGAGTAACTCCTGCGCACCTTTTTTATTTCCCATAGCAATATTCCAAATACGCTTACAGATTACCTCAACATCCCTTTCTCTCTCTATCTCATCTCTTAATTTCTCTAAATCAATATTTTTGACCATAGTCTTTTATAATAATCTTTTTTGTAAAAATTTCAATTTCTTTAAAGTTTTTGGAACTATTCCCATCCATTCTATAATCTTGATTAAAATTTTGTTATTAAATGTCACTATCTCAAACTATTGAATAAAGGATTGCATTCATTTAAAAAGTGCCCTCAAAAATTTACAGAATAGGAAGAAGCGGTTACCCGCTTCAACCCTTCCCATGAACCGTACATACAGATTTCCCGTATACGGCTCTCTCTGTTGTTGCCGCATTACACGGAATGAGACAAAATCAAACCTCATCGATTAAC
>Ga0209636_10001596_pt1 | contig 22970 bp, 21 predicted proteins | sample DeeMarSWOR152_54_FD_187464 | JGI IMG/M metagenome (GOLD analysis project Ga0209636, IMG submission 187464) | Marine sediment microbial communities from White Oak River estuary, North Carolina - WOR-1-52-54 (SPAdes) (version 2) | ecosystem: Environmental > Aquatic > Marine > Intertidal zone >...
GTCTTGGTGCCAATTCCATTTATACAGATTGTCTGGACATAACAACGTGTTATTGATGCAGAAAATTATGAACTTAATTACCAGCTCGGGTTTGGAGCATCGAAATTTATGTCATATACCAGAAAACTTTCATTGCTTTGCCCGGCTCTCAAAACAACAATTCCCATTGGATCAACAATCATGCTCTCCCCGAGACTGATCTTCCTCCTTGATGTCCCCACGGCATTGGATTTGAATATGAAGATCACTGCTGTCCGGTTAATTGATTTTTAAAATAATTTAAATTATTTAATATCAATATATTAGAGCAAAAAATGACTGTTATCGATTTGAAGTCAATCTTATATTATAGCCACTCTATTCTCAAGAATTTAAAAGGAGGGGCTAATGCATACAGGAAAAATTATTTTTTCCCAAATAATGGATTTTTTACCCACGTATGAATTTCGGAAATGTGTTAATCGTTATCAAGGTAATTATTACTTCAAAACATTTTCATGTTTAGACCAATCCCTTTGCATGCCATTTACTCAGCTTACTTACCGAGAAAGCCTTCGTGATGTTGAAGCCTGCCTTCGTTCAATGAAAAACAAATTATACCATATGGGTATTCGCGGTAAAGTATCACGAAGTACATTAGTCGATGCCAACGAGAAACGAGATTGGCGTATCTATGCCGACTTTGCTCAAGTTCTGATTCACACAGCCAGAGATCTCTATATCGATGAAGACTTCGGAATAGAACTAGATAATACAGTGTATGCTCTCGACTCTACAACCATAGACCTGTGCCTATCTCTATTTCCATGGGCACGGTTTCGTAAGTATAAAAGAGCAATAAAATTACACGCTCTCCTTGATTTAAAAAGCAATATCCCTTCATTCATCGAAATTGCAGATGGGAAAGTGCATGATGTAAACATCCTCGATGAGCTTATCCCAGAACCTGGCTCCCTTTACATAATGGATCGCGCTTACATCGACTTTCTCAGGCTATATATCCTCACGCAGTGCTTAGCATTCTTTGTCATTAGAGCAAAAGCTAATCTCCAATTTCGAAGACTTTATTCTCACCCTATTGACAAATCTACTGGTTTAAAATGTGACCAAACAATTGTTCTTACAGGAATCAATTCGGCGAAAGAATATCCGGAAAAGCTTCGACGCATCCGATTCTATGATAAAGATAATAACCTAAATCTTACTTTTCTCACTAATAATTTTGGTAAAATATTTTTTTACGTACAAAGTTTTAATAGGATCCATTCCCAGAGATTTGGAATATCTATTTCTTTGAAAGAGCAATTATCATAATAGAATAGGAGAAAATGAAGAGAGCATTTTCAACCACTCTCAGCCTCACTTCCTATTTTAGCCCCCTTTAAGGGCCTACATTTGATCCGGCATACCCATCATGACGCCTTTCGAAGGTTGATTTCATTTTCTCCAATCCCTGGTTGAAACTTCATTGTTTCTTTCCATGCTTCAGCATTTGTAATCTTCGCACATTTGAGCTGTATGACCCGAAGAAGCCCTTCCTCCGACACGCGAACTCCACCTATGTCTATCCTATGATTCAACTCCCTCATCAGCCTCTCCATCTTCCCAATGGAAGATTCCCACCTCACATGAGCCGGAAGCTCCTCTGTCACCACACTAAACACATACAGGGAAGCCTCCCGGATGTAGTTCCCTATCTCCATATACCCATTCTCATCCATCCACCTAGCTAACGCTAACAGATATTCACCCTTACGCCGGATGATATCTTTGTTTACGTTGGTAAAGTTTGTACCCCTTCTCATCTTCAGAGCATTGAGTAGAATGTAAAAAACCTCTCTTCTCAGGGGTTTTGGCACCCCCTGATTCCAAAACAACCACTTAAGGTGGTGTAAAACATGCCACTTGCATCGCTGAAAAACTGCCTCAGGGTTCCCCCTGAATGTCGCTTGCTTTATCCATTCATCACCAATACCCATCACAAGGGGCCTCTGGGTCTTCCTCTTCCTGAGTATCTCAACAAGACTATCCCAGCATGATTTGTATGGCTTAATCACTGCTGAGCGAATAATAAGCTTCCCATATCGGGTGATCTCCCCAATGAGCCTCAGCTCCTTCCTCCTCTTCTGTGCACACACATTCTCACCAGTCCCATCCGCCATGTATCCATAAGCTCCCTCGTTGTGCCCAAAATCTAACTCATATTCCTTCACTACACGATGGATCCATAATTTAGAAACTGCTAACCCTAAAAGAGTTTTTATTGCCCTCACTATCTCCCCAAAAGAAAAATCACATATCAGAGATACAGCCATATCCTTTATATCGTTCGCCATCCTTACATAGGGTTCTACCCCAAGGAACTGAAGAAAGGGAGAAAAATGATGCCCACAACTCCCACACTTTATCCTTCGTGCAGGAAAAAATATCTCACCCCATCGAATCTTTAGCCTCCTGAACTTCTAAAAAAATCCATGATAGCAAAATCGATGTGCCTCTCCGCACCCGGGACATTGAAACGGAAGCTCCTTAGAAATCTTTTTCCTCTTGCCCTGCTGAAATGGCCCTAGATGCTTGAGATAAAATGCAGCCTCAAACTCCCGGTATAACTGTATTGAGATTACCTTCAGAGCATCTCTCATTACCTTATATAAAAGAGCAATAATCTCATTAATTTTAATCTTTTCTTCTGCTATACTGGAGTTAAAATTATACTAAATCTTGATTTCCACAGGATTCATCCCCCTTTTGGTATTTTGGTGGTTCCAAATACTTTGGGATGAATCCTATTTTTTTTCAACTAAACTTTGTACTCAAATATATACGCTACCAAATTTTTTAATTATTGATAAATAAAGAGATAAAGAGTTCTAATTATATTTTTTAATCCTTTAAAAAAGTACGCAAAATCCGGATGAAACCATTGTATTCCTTCTTTATCGTAGGTACCTACCCCCACTAACATCGATTGTAATCCCCGTAATATAACTCGATTCATCTGATGCCAGAAACACGACAGTAGATGCAATTTCATTAGGTGTACCCAATCGTCTTAAGGGAATTTGTAAAAGGACTCTCTCCCTCTCCTCTTCCCCCTTTCCCTCCCAGAGAGATTTTACACGCCCTCCCGTAATTGTTACTGTTGGGGCTATGGCATTAATTCTTATACCATACTGTCCCCAGTCGTATGCTAACTGTCTTGTCAATCCCTCAACACCAGCCTTTGCTGCTGTGTATTGAACTCCTGCAAGAGATGCTCTCCAATGTGCAGCCAGTGCTGAAATATTAATAATAGTTCCTCGACCATTCTTCACCATAACAGGGATAACCTGCTGGCAACAAAAAAATGTCCCTTTGAGGTTAACATTAACTACTAAATCCCAATCCTTTTCCTCTATCTCATCTAACCGATAGGGAGTATGTAGAGCGCCTCCTGCATTATTCACCAAGATATCAATCCCTGCCCATTCAGCAATTACTTGACATACCATCTGTTTTACCTGTTGTTTATTGGTAACATCCACTCTCTTTCCTAACACATAGTCATAATTATCTTTAAGTTCTGCCACTGCTCTTTCTATTTCATCATCCTTAATATCCGTAATTACAACTTTTGCACCTTCTTTTGCAAGCGCATGAGCAATTGCATAACCCATCCCCTGAGCAGAACCAGTGACAATTGCAATCCTATCCTTTAATCTTTCCATTAGTACTATCATCCATAAAATTATATTTAACTAAAACCTCACCCAATGGGAGGGTTAATGTAATTAATATAGCAATACTATATAAAAAATAATGAGACTACGCTCTATTTTTAAATTGCCGTGCTTCGTCAGGTACCTTTATGTCAAACTTCTTAACTTCCTCTATAAACTCTGCTAGTGCCTGGCCTGCTATCTCAAAATACTTCTCCCCTTTCTCCTTGGAAGCACGAAAAGGATTACCAATTGTAGCGGTATCTGAATATTCATGGTGTTCCATAGGTACCCATATATTTTCTGCTCGCTTGAAGGTCACAAAACCTGAGCCATCCTTCTTGTCAAACTTACCACCCATGTATTCCGGTGGGTGTGTCTTGTCCTTGACTGCCAGATCCATATCAACAGTACCTTCATCGTATGCCCACGCAGTGCTTGTCTCTATCTCGCCTGCATGCCACCCAGGCGTTTCTTCAGGAGGTCCTTCAACGATATCACCTAACAGTGAGTAGGTTCTTTCTGTTGGTGTTTTGTACCAGCATACAAAACAGTCCGTCTCATACCTGATTCTTCTAAGAACATCATCTATAACTTTTGAGTTACTTCCATGGTGAGTTACAAATATGAGCTTATTGAACCCATGGTATATCAAACTCATCGACAAATCGTATACAATTTTTCTGTATGTATCTGCAGAAAATGTTAATGTTCCACATCCTTCATTTACTCTCCCCATGTGATGCGGTGAATAACCTACTGGTATAAGTGGTGTGTAACAGGTCTGTGATAACTCCGAAGCCCTCTCGATTACACCCATAGCAGTAAAGCTGTCAGTTCCAAGAGGACAGTGAGCCCCATGCTTCTCTGTAGAGCCCATCGATATAATAATTGTATCATTCTTCTTCAAATACTCGGCTACCTGAGTATAACCCATTTCTGAAATATTCCATGTCTTTTTTCTTGGCATTTTTGTTCTCCTTCGATTTAAAATATATATCTCTAGTTTATAAAACCTCTTTCCACAAGCTCTCTGCTCAAATTATCTCTCTGTGGCTTTGTTAATCCCTTCAAAGGCATTCTCGGGACTTCACCTGAAAATCCAATTATATCCATCGCCATCTTTACTCCAGCTATCCCATATGCACCTGAAAGTTCCTCCTTGTTCTCCTCCTTCTATAACCTCCTTAAGATTCTCAATAAGACCGTCTTTCAAATCATTATAAATGAAAGGAACTGATCAACAACAGGATCAATAAACTCTTTATCGTTGATATGTGCATCAATCTCTTCTAAAGGAATGGAAGGATCTAATTCTTCTCTTAAGGTATTGATAAACAATAAATTAGCTTCAGGATCCCAATGTGGAAGTCCCTCTCTATCTGGATAGGAAAAGCCTCTTAAGGGTATAAAAATATGAATTGGTCCTTTTGCCATATTTAATTTACGAGCCGTTAGTTTCCCAACCTCTTCGAGCTCTTCATGGGATAACCTTACAAGCGTTAAATTAGGATTATGAATAATATATTTTCTTTTTTTAAGCTCCTCTGGTAGGCTTTGAAAAGGTCCCTGAACAGTGTAATTGATACTTCCTGGAGCTATTACCTGTGGAATTCTCATTTTTCCGGCAGATTCCAATCTGTATTCTCTAATTGCACCGTGAAGACCTTTAACCACATAATCTCCTAATTCATGGAGATTTATATCCAGTACTCCTTGAAAAGCACCTTCTAAAATCATATCTTCCATTGCGATGCCACCAGTTCCATTCTGGTGAAATGCTACTACCTCAAATCCCTTTTCTTCTAGGATGACTTTTGCTCTCAATGCTCCAGGGGTTGTGGTACCCAACATTGACATTGCAACAGATCTTCTTTCACCTATAGAAGACTTCGCAGAATATAATCCTTTCACCATACCACAAATAGCTGATGCTGCATTGACCAACACTTTTGTTGTAATCTTATTCAGCCCCTGCATATCTGCAACAGAGTGCATCATAACAATATCCTTTGTTCCTACATATGTACCAAAAGTAGCTAATCCTGAGGCAACTGTTGAAACCATAAACTTGGGAACTCCGAAAGGCAGAACCCTCATCGCAGCAGTTCCAATATCTGTACCCTGTGCCCCTCCGATACTGATTACCCCCTGAAATCTCCCTTTATCAAACAACTCTTTTGACAGTTTTTTCACACCCTTAATCATTGTGTGAATACACTTACCCTTATCCTTTGAAGCAACAAGCTCTTCAATCGATATTCCACCAGCCTCCGCAACTTCATATTGTGTAATATCTGGCTTCATTGTTGGTGTGGATAATATACCTGAATCCATCACTAAGGTATTACATCCTTTTGATTCAATCTCCTCTTTCAAAAATTTTGCCTCTTCCTCCTTTGTATCTAGAGTAGCAATCACTAAAATAGTTGGTTTTTTACTGCCAGTACATATCATATTATTGACATTCTAATCGATTTTAAGAACAATCCTCCCTATATTTTTCCCTCTTCTAATTTCTTCTAAACCATCATTTATCTCTTCTAAAGGGATTGTTTTCGATACTACAGGTTCTATATCCCCCTGTTCAACTAATTTAATAACCTCAATAAGTTCCTGCTTTGTAGATACCCTCGAACCCTTTATAGACCATTCATTATAGTGCATACTCATTCCATAGAATGGTAGCGGATTTGTTGGATCATATCCCACGAGTATAAGACTACCTCCTCTCTTTAGCGAGGAGAGGCTCCATTTAAAAGTTTGATTAATTCCAACTGCCTCGATAACTACATCCACTCCCTTCCCCTGTGTATAATCCATTATCTGTTCATAGGGATTACCATCATTTGGGTTTATCACAAAGTCAGCTCCATAGGATAGTGCCATATCACGAGCTTCTTTTCTCCTGCTTGTACCTAGTACAACTGCATCCATCTTTTTCGCTATCTGTACAGCATGTATCCCCAATCCCCCTATACCAACCACAAGAACTGACTGTCCAATTTTCAAGTTGGCCAAAGTTTTTAATGCATGGTAGGATGTTGCAATAGCATCCGGTAGTATAGCCATTTTCTCACTTGGGATATCTTTTGCATATTTACAAAAATTGTACGCAGGCATCTTTACATATTCTGCATAACCACCAGGAAGCTCAAAACCAAGCCTCTTTACTGAATAGCAAATATTTTCCCTAGATGTTCTACACATCTCGCAATCACCACATCCTAGATAAAAATATGCTATTCCTCTATCACCCTCCTTTATGCCTTTCACTTCACTCCCAACATCGACAACGGAACCAGCTATTTCATGTCCGGGTATGTGTGGTAATGTTATAATTGACGATAATTTACCAGTAACGATCTTAATATCTGTTCCACATATTCCACAATTTTCTACCTTAAGCACTACCTCTTTAAAATCTGGTTTTGGTCTTGTACAATCTTGTAGAATAAGTTCCCTATTATATTCCATAAGCACCATTGCTTTCATCTTATTTGCCCTCTTTCTTTTACATATCTCTAGACTGTCCTTTATATGTAGAACTTATATATGGTTTACATTCTTGTTTAATATTATTTCAGCTTATATAGTTGCAGCAACCATATTTGCTTCCCATACGGCATCCAATATCTTACGAGGATCCTTACAATCCCCTATTTCATAGGTCAATATAGGTTCTCCAATAAGAGAATTATAGAGATATTTATCTGGTTTCATACCAACAGCTATGACCACTGTATCAGCTTTTACATTTCTTTTATTTAAATCATTATCTGTAACAATAACACCATCATATATTATTTCCTGCACTTTTGTACCTGTTAATACCTCTACCCCATTCTCATCTAGTAAATCCAACAACATTGCTTTATTAGCTCGATGTATATCAGGCTCTAATTTGGGAAGCATTTCAATTATTGTTACCTTTTTTCCATCCTTTGCTAACATAAGTGCTAATTCACAACCTTCTAAACCTCCACCAACAATGATTACATCATTACCTGTTTCTTTTTTACCCATATATATATCAATACACGTTACTATATTCGTTCTTCCAATTCCACCTATTTTAGGAATAATAGGATTTGCTCCTGTAGCAACAATAACAATATCAGGATTGACTTTATGAATTAGCGCAGGAGTAACAGTAGTGTTAAATTTTATGTTTATCTTTGATTTATTTATTTGCTTCTGATAATACTCGAGTAACCTCTTAATATCTCCCTTGAAATCTGGTTTAGATGCTGGTATCAATTGTCCCCCCAAATTTCCAGTTTTTTCAAATAATAATACATCATGACCACGCATTTGTGCTATCCTTGCAGCTTCCATACCTGCAATACCACCACCAGCTATAAGAATCTTTTTAGACTCTTTGGTAACTTTTATAGAAAAAGATGTTTCATTCCCGCAAAATGGATTTAGGGCACATGTAAGATATTGCCCTGTTACTTCAGTCCTATACATACCTTCATGGCATCCTATGCAGGGCCTTATATCCTCCAATCTTCCTTCCTTAACTTTTCTCGCCCAATGAGGATCAGCTAATAAATCTCTACCTATTGCGATTATATCAGCTTTGCCTTCTTCCAAAACCTTATCCGCTATTTTAGGGATTCCGAGCCTTCCCACAGCAATAACAGGAATATTTACTGCCTTTTTTATTTTCCATGTTAGATCTACTGAAAATCCGTGTGGAAGATAAATAGGTGGATGTGCCCAGTAGGCACTCTCATAGCAACCAACGTCTGTATGCAGGCAATTATAGCCTGCCTTTTCCAGGATTTTAGCCATTTCAATGGATTCATCAATATCACGACCAATTTCTTTATCGTCCAGTCGCGTAGTACTTTTCCATGGATCTGTGATAAAATGTTTTGAGCCATATCTATATATCACAGGATAATCTTCTCCAGCCTTTTCCCTGATTGCTTTAAGAATTTCAATGGGGAAAGTAAGTCTGCCTTGAAGGTCACCTCCATATTTATCTTTCCTTCTATTCCAAAGGGCAGTTGTAAACTGATCAATGAGATAGCCCTCATGTCCATGGACTTCTATTCCATCTATTCCTGCGTTTGAAATTATCTCTGCTGCTTTGCCAAAAGACTCTGCTATTTTTTCAACCTCTCCTATACTTAAAGCCCTACATGTAACGTTTGGTCTAAAAAAGGCTTTATTATCTGAAGCCGATACAGGAACAAATCCTGCATCAATTATTTCCCCCTTTGCAACTCTCCCCGGTCCTGCTGATAGTTGAAAGAAGATCTTTGTTCCATAGGAATGTACATATTTTGCGAGTTCTGCATATCTCTCTTGTGACCTTTTGGTTATTATATCCCAAATAAGCATACCATTATCTCTGTATTGGGTAATTTCTTCCTCTGTTTTAAAAACCATAGAAATTATTAATCCAATCTCTCCTTTAGCCCTTTCTACATAGTAATCTATGCAACGCTGATTAATCGTCCCCTCTATACCATCAAAGAATTGATGAAAATCGTTCATTGGAGCCATAGCAATTCTGTTTTTTATATTAACAGTTCCAATTTTTATTGGTTTAAATAAATTCTCAAATCTTTTCATAATTAACCTCCTCTTATCTCTCGAGTATCCTTAATAGTGATTACTGTCTATTTATTACTTACTTTTCACAATGCCTAATTTTAAAAAAAGATATTATTATCTTAAAATGACATAACACCATCACTAAACCTGTCTACTTTATAGCAATTATTAATTAGACACTGATTTAATTTAATAATGAGAAGTAAACTTTAGACAATTTAAATGGGGCTTATCATAATACTTCGTATCTAGAATGATAGAATAGGAAAATTTGTTTATCTTTGATTCTCCTAAATCCTTCTACCAAGGGAAGATACCTTAATCTTATCTATTTATTCATAATTAGAAATTGTATTTTGTTTTGAAGCTAAATAATTTTAATAATCAATTGTTTCCCAAATTAATATGAATGCATAATTACTCACTTTCAAAATGATCCATAATTAAAAATTTTATTTTTCAATCTTAATTCAGCCTAACTTAATTTTGCCCGTCTTTTTTCAGTATAAATCTTCAAGAAATCGTCTACTCCAACACCAGCAATAATTACAACTCCTACAACAGCATATTCAAGCTGCGTAGCTATACCTAAAATATTTATTACATTATACAATACACGAACTACAGCTGTGCCAAGGATAATTCCCAGTATGTTGCCTTCTCCTCCACGAAGACTGCACCCACCAAGTACTGCACCAGCAATAGCATAAAGCTCGAAAAAAATACCCTGTGAAGAAGGTTGAGAACCATTGATATGAAGTGCAAACAGTATAGCCGCTAAACCTCCTAATAGTGCTGATATGGTATATGCCACTATGATCATGCGGTCTGTATTAATCCCGCTAAATCGTGCTGCGTTTTCGTTACGTCCAAGTGCTAATAGATATCTACCATAAATCGAACGGTTAAGAAAAAGCCATAAAACAACAGCTACGATAACCATGATAATAAGAGGCATTGGAATAGACCAGTTCTCAATGAACCTAGGCGCCTTTGCTGTCTCACTCCAAAAATCCAAGGGTATTAACCCACGGGCAATAAACTTAAGCCCAATAAAAGATTGGCCAAAGCTCTGGGTTACATCATTGGTGATAAAACGTATTACACCGCGATAAATGAAAAGTCCACAAAGGGTTACTACAAAGGGTTGCATTTTCAACTTAGTCACCAACACCCCATGGGAGATGCCCATTCCAAGAGAGATAGCAAAACAGATAAAAAGTGCTAATGCTACATTTATTTCATGAGTGGCAATCAACATGGGAAGTAACGATCCAACAAGCCCACAAATCGAACCAAGTGAAAGATCAATTCCCCCAGTAATAATTACAAATGCCTCACCTAGACTGAGGATTCCAAATATTCCAGTCCACCTGAAGATATTTTTTATGTTATAAGGTGAAAAGAATTTTATATCAATGATACCTGTTACAATCATCACAAGAAACAATAGTACAGCAATCCCTGCTACTTTCTTCATTTACTTTCCTCCAGTCGTTAAATTGACTATTGTTTCTTCGCTGAATTGTTCCTGATTAAGTTCACTGCTAATACGTCCCTCATGCATAGCCAAAATGCGGTCGGCAATTCCGAGCACCTCAAGCATTTCACTGGATGCCATTAAGATACTGACACCTTCTAACACAAGCTTTTCCATAAGACGGTAGATCTCCTCTTTTGACACAATATCTAATCCTCTAGTTGGTTCATCTAGCAACAGGATTCGGGGTTTTAATGAAAGCCATTTTGCTAAAACTACTTTCTGTTGATTACCACCTGACAGAAGTTGCATCTCCTGATCAATACTTGGAGTATGAATCTTGAGCTGTCTTACCATGTTCTTTGCAACAGAGCGCACTTGATCGAAGCGAATAAATTTCATTTTTTGATAGTTTGGAAGGCCAGCAAGTGTTATATTTGCCTCAACAACCATTTCTAGAATCAAACCATTCAATCTGCGATCTTCCGGTACTAATCCTATCCCTACATGTATTGCATCACTTGGGCTTTTGATAACTATTGGCTTACCGTTTAAGAGAATTGTTCCTCCAAGAGGTTCATCAATGCCAAATAAAGTATGAAGGAGTTCTGTTCTTCCCGCTCCAACCAAACCTGCCATTACAAGTATTTCACCTGAATGAAGCTTAAAATTTACCGGATGTTTAGGATTACTTGTTACGATAAGATCGCGAACCTCCAACACAGGTTTCGATGTAAAATGTTGTATATGGTGATAGAACTTTTGGATATTTCTCCCAACCATGAGTTGCACCATTCGCTCATGATCTATCTCCTCTCGACTCAGATCACCTGAGTTACAACCGTCCCGTAGTACTGTAACACGATCAGCAACATCTTTCACTTCACCCAATCGATGGGAGACATATATTATGCTTACACCTTGAGACTTAAGCTCTCGCATTACGCTGAATAACTGTTCTGTTTCGAACTTGGAGAGACTGCTTGTAGGTTCATCCATAATCAGGATACAAGCATTAATAGATAACGCTTTTGCAATTTCCACCATTTGTTGTTGACCAATGGGAAGATCTGTTACAATAGTTTTAGGTGAGTAATCAACACCTAATCGTCTGAGAACTTTCTCGGTATCCTTATAAATTCGATTACGGTCTGTCAATCTCAGTAGGCCCATTTTATAAGGTTCACGTCCAAGAAAAACATTGGCAGCTATATCTAAATTGTCTGATAAATTCAACTCCTGGTGAATAAGTGCTATTCCAAGTTTTGTAGCAGTCTGTACAGAATCAATTGTTACTTTCTTCCCCCCATATAGAATTTCACCTTCATCGGGGCTATAAATTCCACCCAAGATCTTCATAAGCGTAGACTTTCCTGCACCGTTCTCACCAATAACCGCCAGTATTTCACCCACATAAAGTTCCAGATGTACCTTATTAAGTGCTTGAACACCGGGAAAACGTTTACATATACCACGGACTTGAAAAATAGGTTCACTCATATCACTTTTCCCTTCTCACAGCTATTTTAAATTACTCCACAGATAGTCAATACATATACTAGCTAGTTTCGTGATGAAAATATTTGATAATATATTAGCCCATTCAAAAAATAACAACAAGCATTATCGAGAATCTGTAGTCTACAAACTAATCCTTCTACATTAATCGCTAATATAAATCAAAGAAGATTTTAATTATATGAACATAAAATATAGCACCTTTTTGTTACCATGTGCGTTCTCTTAAGATATACCTATCTTAAATTTTTAATAGAGCCTGAAATCTCTCTCAGGCTCTATTTACAGTAACTTTCTTAAAACACCTCCCTACTTACCCAACTTCTTATTCATATCATCCCAGAATGGTTTTACATTATCTTTTGAAATGACTCTTTCAGGAATATATATGATACCATCGTCTGGTACCATAGATCTGTCACCTTTATATAACGCATACAGCATCTCAACCGATTTATATCCAAAATTATATGGATCTTGAACTACCGTCCCATAGATGTATCCATCCGTAATACCCTGTAGTGTTTCACCCAGTTCATCGAAAGCACAAACTGGAATTTTTCCTTCTAATCCAGCATCTTTAAGTGCAGAAAGAATCATAGGTCCCTCGTAGGCCCATAACCCGACGAATAAATCTATATCGGGATATCTAATTATAGCATCTTCAGCATTTTGCTTTGCTCGGCCATAATCCACATTATCTATACGGGTATCAAGAATTGTCCATTTTTCACATTCAACACGCCCAGGTGGCGATACTGTATACTTTTCAGGAACAGGCAAACCTTTTAACTCATCGATAATACCCTGTCGACGCTCTACGGCGTTCAGGACATCAAGCTTACCTACCTGAAGCATAAGTTCTCCACCGTTAGGTATTACTTCCTTGATTAATTTGCCCATTGTTCTTCCTGCAGAGTAATTATTCGTTCCTATATAGCATATACGGTCACTCTCCGGGGCATCGCTGTCATGGGTAATTAAGAAAGTTTTCTTGGCTGCTTCGTTCAAAAAGGGTGTCATGGTATCTGGATCAATTATTGTAATCGCTATTCCATCTACTCTTTTTGCTAGCAAATCTTCGACAATACTTGTTTGTTCTGCTGCAGTTCCATTAGGCGGTGTACGATAATCGCAGATTACATCAAAATCTTTTGCAGCTTGTTCCAAACCTCTTTGCGAAAGTATCCAGAAGTCATTTACCCCATTAGTTACGAATGCAAAATAGGGCTTTTCTTCTTTTTTTCCTTCAGCCCATACAACTTGTAGACTGAAAAGCATAAACAAAACAGTTAGTAAAACAAAAAAAATTCTGCTTTTCTTCATTTTAATATCTCCTTTATAAAAAATTTTAAAAGCATTTCATAATGCTTTCAATTCTTTTTCAATTATACAATCTCATAATAATCCCTATTTGAAAAATAAAAATAGATCTACTCTATTGTTATCTCTATAATAAATCTAAAAATTCGTCAATTTCCTCTTATTCTCAATCAAAGACTCAATCTTTTAAAGGACTTTATGAAAATAATATTGTAATACAATATTACAATATTATCATAATATAAATTTTTTTGCAAACAGTTTTTTAAAATTTATTAAAAATCAAATCACAAAAATCTCACATAATGATTATTCCATGTTTTTATTAATAGAATTTGCTTTATTTAATGAATGTGTAAAGCTCTCAACTATGAATCCTTACTACAATAGATATAAAAAAAATACACAATAGGTCTAATATGTAAATAATTAATCGTTATTCAGATATTGATTGGATACCATTTCATATAAATAAAGTCCATAATTTATACCTAAGTTTCTCACAATATTGCAATTGCTCTGCCTGGTGATCCACTTCCTCCTACAACCTTGAGAGGAAGGAAGATAAAGAAGGCTCCCCTAGGAGGCAATAGCCCTAGATTGACCAGCTTCTCTACATTCACATAACCTTTGCTATGCCAATGCCAGTGGGGAGGGTCATCATCCTGTATCGATCCAAGGCTAACAGTATCTACACCAACACATACAACACCTTTTGTTGCTAAATACTCCATCACATTCTCGTCTGGAGCTGGCCATCCATCTGTTTTCTTAAACAATCGACAGTCTCGTTCCAGCTTGAACCCCTCCGGGAAGGGCTTGTAATAGAGATCTGTCCAGCCAGTATAGAAAATAGGTATATCTCCTTTATGGATCTCACCATGCTTTTTCTCCCAGCTTTTAACCCTATCTATAGTGATAATTGGACTCTGCCCAGGCTTTCCAGTGCCCGAAAGGTCTGTTACATCAATTACTGCTGCCTGGCCCATAAACATAGTCACAGGAATCTTGTCTACCGTAATTGAGCCGGCGAATCCTGACCAGGGAAAATCAAGCCCTTCATCGGGAATGGTATGACAGGGTGCATCACAATGAGTACCGGTATGCTCTTCAATTGTATACACATAACTCCTCATGTGACCTCTAATGCCATCAAACCAGTTAAGAAGAACCTTTAGGAAAGGCTGTCCATACGAATACCAAGAAGGAACATTCTCTGCAATCGGAACACTGAGATCAATTACCTTATGCTTATGACCAAAAAGTTCTGTATTCTCTTCCTCGATAGGTTTATCTGCTTTAGACATATAAAATTACCTCCTGAGAATGGTTTTTATAAGACATTGTACTTAGGATGAAAAAATCTTACAACTCTTAGTAGAACATATCTATTAATCATCCACACCTTACAACCGATTATTACCATTTTGACAATCTATCCTTATTAATTATTTTATAAGCAGTGCTCTTCTATAAATTCTTCTTGCATCCTCATATTTAATTGGACGTGGATTATTCTTCAGAAGACGTTGTACAGACATTGCTGACTTACTAAGATCATCTATAACCTGTTCTGAAACTTCAAAATTTTCAACTCTGATACCAACATCATCTACCAATTTCCTGATCTCAACCAAGGCAGAGCTTACAACTCTTTCTTGAGAAAGCTTAATTGTCTCAATCCCCATTGCATTAGCAATCCTTACAAACTTTTCTGGAACCGTTTCTGCATTAAATTCTATAACATCTGCTAGAAGAATCGAATTAGACAAGCCGTGGCTTAAGCCATATTTACCACCTAACGGGTAAGCGAGAGCATGTACACCACCAGTACCAGAATTAGTTATTGCAATTCCACCATAAAGGCTAGCCAAGGCCATATTATACCTAGCTTCTCTATCATTGCCATTCTCAACTGCCCTGCGCAGGTTTCTACTGATCATACGTATAGAATCTAACGCAAATAAATCACTCATTGCATTTGATTTATTACAGATAAAGCATTCAACCGAGTGGGTAAAAGCATCTATCCCTGTTTCAGCGGTTATCTTCGGTGGAAGAGATATCGTAAGTTCAGGATCAAGAATAACAAGTTCAGGAATCAAGAAGGGACTGACTAGAGCTTTTTTACATTCCTCCTCTTCATCCCTAACTACAGCATTGGGAGTAACTTCAGCACCAGTACCCGAAGTTGTAGGAACCATGATCATAGAAACTCCGCGCTTATCAATTAAATCTGTTCCTATATAATTTTTTATAGAACCGCTAAAACTACTTGATATAGCAATTACTTTAGCAACATCGATTGTACTGCCGCCGCCAATGCCAATAACAACATCAAAATTAGAAGCTATATTCAGGTAATCAATAGCTTGATCCACCTCGGATATAGTAGGTTCACTCTTTATTTCATCAAATATTGAAAAAGTGATATCGTTATCTTTTAAATTTTGGATTATAGGATCAATTAACCCAATACTTTTTATTTTATTATCAACAACTAGTAGTATTCTTTTAAGCTCCATCTCCTTAACTATATTAACTATCTCATTACTCTTAGAAAAGCCAACCTCGATCCTATGCGGTATTTGAAAAAGAAAGTCTTTCATTAATAAAAAATCCCTTAATTCTATTTTCGATATTTAGCTCACTATCATATCTTCTATTTATTTGTAAATTGAACTGCTATCTTAATAGCATCAACCAAACTTCCTTCATTGGCTCTTCCTTCACCAGCTTTCCCGTAAGCTGTTCCATGATCGACTGAAGTCCTTATAATAGGCAAACCTAAAGTAATATTTACCCCAGCTACACTAGACCATGTATTGGTTATTTTATCATAGTTAAATCCTATAACCTTTATAGGTATATGGCCCTGATCATGGTACATTACAATGGCAACATCATATTGATTACCTATGACCTTTGAAAAAAGTGTATCGGGAGAAATAGGCCCTTCAACATTAATCCCTTCTTTAATAGCCTCTCTTATTGCAGGAATAATTTCATCAATTTCTTCATTACCAAAAAGCCCATGCTCACCTGCATGAGGATTTAGCCCTGCTACGCCAATTTTTGGCTCACTAACTCCCAATTTCTTCATTGCACCATTTGCTAATCTAATGACATTCAATACCCTTTCTTTCTTCACCATATTTAGAGCCTCCAACAAAGAAACATGAGTGGAGACATGAACAACTCTCATTTCGTTACTCACTAACATCATGGCATACTCTTTAGTATGCGTTTTCTCAGCAAATATTTCAGTATGTCCAGTATAATAAAACCCTGCTTTATTTATTGATTCTTTGTTTATTGGTCCTGTAACAACTGCATCCACCTCTCCTTTCTCAGCTAGATCAATTGCCTTGAATACATACTCTATTGAAGCACGTCCAGCATGTGCACTTACTACACCATACTTAAAATCATCAAGTCCAATATTATTGAGGTCAAGAAGATCGATTGTACCAAATTTCCCTTTGATCTTTTTTACATGTTGAATAGTATTAATATTTAAATTTAAGCTGGAAGGAATAAAAGACAGTGCATCTTTTATTACTGACTTACTACCAATAACCAAAGGTTTTGCTATTTTATAAATTTCTTCTCTGCACAAAGCCTTAACCGTAATCTCAGCACCTATACCAGCGGGATCTCCCATAGTTATGCTAATAATTGGTTTAGTCTTTCGATTCATGATTTTAATAATTTTGATTTCATTTTATTATTAATTAGCATATCGATAAGCTTATAAAGCGTATCCTCTTCACCAAAACCACCAGCTTTAGTTACAATCTTCAATTTTGCATATTTATTCAAACTACTAAATGAAACAGGAATACCCGGTAGTAGCTCATCTAGTATGTTCAAAGTACAAATACCCATCTTAGAACAAACTCCAAATGCAGTGTCACCCCCAATTAATATTAGATTCTCAAAAGCATACTTCTTATATACTTTTGCAACAACTTCTCCAAAAAACTCTTGTATAGTTACTTCCAACTCCCGAAAATTAACCCTTTTATTAACAATGAAATTCTTAAGAAACATTTCTCTATTAAATAAAGGAATAGCTCGAATAATTAGACAGTATTCTTTTGTCAAAATTTGAATAGAGTCTTTTACATATTTTTCTAAAATTTTTTGCCTTTTGTATAAAACTTCTTCTATATCAATATTCAGCTCAAAAATATTTGTCATCTTCTTAAGATATAAAATTTGAGATTCAGTTGTTGCACTTCGTGAACCACTTATTATTAAAACTGCGCCATTGCTTTTCTCAGACTCAAAATTAAATTCCTTAGCTTTACCAGTCTCTTGATAATCGATCACTGCAAACTGACTAGCTAGACCAGCTGAACCAGCATAGAGAATTGATCCGTTCAATTTCAAACTGCTATCATAAATCTCTGAGAGGTGTTCTTCATTAACCGCATCAATAACTACTATTTTATTTCTATCTTGAAGATTCTTTTTTAAACTTTGAAGAATAGCTTCTTGTCCTTTAATAACATCTTTAAGATCTATTCGAGATATAGGCAAATCAGTCTGTGATTTTAGCAAAACTAGAATATGAGATTTTTCATTTTTTCTAAGATTATCATTAAAATATTCACTCTTCACAAGTGACTTTCCTTGGATAAGAAGCGAACCTCCAACCGTTATTCTTTTATATGAGGGGAAGGAAGGGACAAAAATGCAGATATTCCTTTTTAAACTTTTCATAATTTCATCAATTTCAATGCCTATATTTCCTCTTAATGTTGAATCTATTTTTTTATAAACTATATCTCCTTCACCAAAATCCAGTGTTTCCAAGATATTTTTTATGCTCTTGCGTGCTCCCTTTGAATCTAAATGCCTTGTTTCAGTGTCTATAACAAGAACATCTATTTGACTTTTGTCGAATGCACACAATGATCTATCTGGTACAACAACAACCGTTTTGTAACCTTTTTTTGAAAATTGAACTCCTGTATCGTTGGCTCCTGTTAAATCATCTGCAATAACATAGATCATTTCATACCTATATAAAAAATTTATTTATGTGATTTTATATTTTATAAAAGTATTTATTCACCAGCCATGATTTCAAATGCTTCCCTACCACTCATGCCAGCTTTTATACCCATATCATATGCCTTCTTAGTTACACTTGAAATCTTTGCTTCAAGAAGATCTTCAGGTTCGACTAAAGGTTTCTGTGGAGTCCTATGAGCAATCGCAGAAGCATTATCAAATTCCTCCATTACCTCTACATCAATAGCAGCACATGCTAATAAACCTTTAGGACACACAATCACTACAAATTATCCATCGTCCCATGTAATTGACAATCCAGATGCTGATGCGCCTTCTGTTTTTAATCCTTTTATGGAAATTGACATATCCAAACTTCCACTTTTTATTAATCCTCAACTATATAAAGTTCGGTTTTACCGTAACCTTTATAGCACCACCAATTCTTTTTATAAAAGTGTTAAAAGCTTCATCAATCTGCTTTAAAGGAAAGGAATGCGTAATAAGTGGCTTGAGATCTATTCTCCCCTTTTCTAGAAGAGAAATCGCTCTATAACAATTAGCCCAGCCTTCTCCCCTTACTGTATATATCGATTTATTATCCAATCCCAAAGATTCAATATCAGCTTCAACAAGTTCATGGGGAAATCCTAACAACAATAACTTTCCCATTCGTTTTGTTAATTTTATTGACATATCCAAACCGCCCTTAGCACCAGATGATTCAATAACGAGATCAACGCCAATGCCTCCTGTTTCATCTTTTATTATCTCTATGGGATCTTCCTCATGGATATTTATTGCCCTGTCTGCACCAGTTTCCAAACCAACCTTTAACCGAGATTCTCTTGTTCCAACAAGAAAAACTTTATGAGCTCCCAGAACTTTTGCAACCTGAACCGAGAGAAGACCTAAAGGCCCTGGCCCAATTACTACGACATTGTCTCCAACCAGATATCCACCAACAGTTTCGAAACCGTACAATACACATCCTAAATTCGTAACAAGCGATGCCTCCTCAAAAGATATAGAATCAGGAATTTTATAAACAGTGTTTATATGATTTATCACAAACTGTGCATAACCACCATTTGTAGTAAATCCATTGGCCCTATGTCCTTTTTTTATATTGCCATAATTTAGACAGGCCGTATAATTACCTATTCTACAATTTCTACACCGCAAGCATCCTAAATGTGCCTCAACTGTAATCCTATCTCCTATCTTAAACTCATCTACAGTTTCTCCTAAGGCAACTACTATACCTGAATATTCATGTCCTGGAATAAAACTTCCATATGGAGGCTGTCCTGGCCAAGGTTTTGAAATTAAACTCACATCACTACTGCATACAGCACATGCCTCCACTTTAATAAGTATATCAGCAGATCCCGGTTGAGGAGTTTTAACTTCTTTTAATTCTAACTTATCTGGACCCATTAAAACAGCCGCCAACATTGTATTAGGAATCTGCATCTGCTATGTCTCCTCCTCTTTTAAGATTTTATACATCTCTTTTTCAATATCAATTATGTGGTTTAGCATATGTTTCTTAGCTAACTTAGGTTGACCATCTTTAATTGAATTATATATCGATTCATGATATTTTAGGGACCTTGGCATAATATTATTACTTTTTCGAAGTATTAATGCCTGATTCCGCTTCAGCAATCTTTGAATATGGTTCATAATATCCACAAGTATATGATTCCTTGTTGCCCGAATAATATGTAAGTGAAATAAATTATCATAGTTAATAAAATCTTCTAAATTATTTTGACTACTAGTCATTGATAAATACTGCTTTTGGATTTCTTCAATTTCTCTCTCATTGGATCGTGTAGCTGCATATCCTGCCGCTTCCGGCTCTATTATCTTTCTAACTTCTATCATTTCCATAACATCACGGTAGTGCTTAAAATTCTCAAAAATATCTTTATGACTCAATCTATTAATTACATCTAGAGATATATATGATGTTTTTTTTTGCCTTTCTATAACCCCAAGGAAAATCAATATCTTGAGTGCTTCTCTTACCGTACCTCTTCCAACACCCATTTGAGCAGCAATTTTTATCTCAGAAGGCAATTTTTCTCCCGGTTTTAAAGTTCCATCCATTATTAAATTCTTTAGCTGTTCAATGATCTCATCAGTAACTGATACACGTTTTACCTCTTTGAATTTCATAAACATTCACCACCTATTTAATAGAATAATAACCTAAAATAATTTACTTACCTCATTTGTTACTATAAAATTTTTCTAGTTTTTATTTAATTCGTGAACATAATATCACCTATTTTGAAAACAATCTAAACTTACATTTGATGCAGAATCCTTTTATGTTAATTTTGAAGGGACCAGTAAAAAATCTCATCTACAAACTTCCATTAAGTGCGAACTCCCCCTTAAATAATAATTCATATCTTGGAGGAATAAAAATACTAATAAAGATACAACTAACATCCAAGGTTCCCCAGGAATGAGGTGTATTTGATTTAATAAGATACCCTTTTCCCTCACCTAATAAGATCTCCTTTTTCTCATTTGGCAATATAAAGATGATCTTCCCATCTATGGTTAACCACCCTATGCCACTTCATTTTTCTCTTCTGGTCATATTAAATTTCCAATAAACTGATATATAACTATCATTATACGATTACACAACTGTCCAAATGTTTAAGGTAGAAAATAGCATAATTAATTAAATATTAATCAATTAAGTGAAAAAATATTTTTTTCGACTTGAAATAGAAATTATATTTTAGCCACTCTAATAACTACAAAATTACGGAGTGGCTGATGTACACAGGACGAACTGTCTTTTCCCAAATTATGGATTTCATACCGAAATATGAGTTTCAAAAATGCGTGCCACGCTATCATGACAATTACAAGGTACAAAGTTTTTCCTATTGGAATCAATTTTTATGTATGGCCTTTGCTCAAATGACCTATAGGGAAAGTCTTCGAGATATTGAGTCATGCCTGAACTCCATGCAAAATAAATTGTATCACAGGGGTTTTAAAGGTAAAATGTCTAGGAGCACTCTTTCCTATGCAAACGAGACTCGAGAATGGCGTATTTATGCTGATTTTGCCCAAGTATTTATTCATATAGCTAGAAGCCTCTATAAAGACGATGAGCTCGATGTCGAACTGGATCAAATAGTGTATGCACTTGATTCTACAACGATAGATTTATGTCTTTCTTTATTCCCTTGGGCCCGATTTCGAAGACGAAAAGGCGCCATAAAGCAGCATACACTACTGGATCTACGCGGAAATGTGCCCTCATTTATTAAAATCACCGATGGAAAGGTCCGTGATGTGAACATTTTAGACGATTTGATCCCAGAACCAGGCTCCTACTACATCATGGATCGGGCATACCTTGACTTTACACGGCTCTACACCCTAACCCAATTTTGCGCCTTTTTTATAACCCGTGCTAAAACCAACCTCCAATTTCGTAGACTGTATTCTCATCCAGTAGACAAATCCCTTGGATTGAAATGCGATCAAACCATAGTGCTTACCGGTATCAACTCCGCTAAAGAGTATCCAGACAAACTTCGCCGCACCCGATATTATGATGCTGAGACGGATAAGATTCTTACTTTCTTGTCGAACAATTTTATCATTCCAGCCCTTACTATCGCACAGCTTTACCGATGTCACTGGCAGGTTGAATTATTCTTCAGATGGATCAAGCAACATCTGCGGATCAAAGCATTTTATGGCACCTCAAAAAATGCAGTAAAGACTCAGATCTGGATAGCAATTTCTGTGTATGTGCTTGTGGCCATCATAAAGAAACGGCTCAATTTGGATCTCAGTCTCTACACAATTTTGCAAATATTGAGTGTTACGGTGTTTGAGCAATTGCCTATAAGACAAATACTTACGAATTTCGATTACAAATCGATTGATGGAGAACCCCATAACCAATTGCTATTATTCGATTTATAATTGGACACTAATGATACGATTATCAGAAATAACCTTCTTCTAAATATCCCTATTAACCTTTTCACAGGGTGCTTCGTACAATTTCATCCATTATAAATAATGTTTCCCATTCGCCATTTTGCCCCTTGCTTATTACTTAATCCTATTAACCAAAAGTAAAACGAACGACTGTTAAAATCCAAAAGTCTCATCTCTAACTCTATTTAGGTTATTATGATTGTAAAATTGTAATACAATACTACTATACAGAAAATTTATGTCAATAATTTTTTTATCAAAACCACTGCTGTCCGGTTAATTGATTTTTAAAATAATTTAAATTATTTAATATCAATATATTAGAGCAAAAAATGACTGTTATCGATTTGAAGTCAATCTTATAT
>Ga0209636_10001597_pt1 | contig 22964 bp, 13 predicted proteins | sample DeeMarSWOR152_54_FD_187464 | JGI IMG/M metagenome (GOLD analysis project Ga0209636, IMG submission 187464) | Marine sediment microbial communities from White Oak River estuary, North Carolina - WOR-1-52-54 (SPAdes) (version 2) | ecosystem: Environmental > Aquatic > Marine > Intertidal zone >...
CACACCGACTAAGGCAGTACCCTGTCCGGGGAAATCGTTCAGGCTGAGCAACTGGACTCCTGCAAATCCCGGCGTTCTTAAAGCAGCTTCGATTTCAGATTTGTAGCACAACGCCTGCAATTTACCGGAAGCCATTAAAAAATCCTCTGCCTGGTCACCCATGTGATGATCGTTCAGATCTTCCTGAAACAATTCAAAGTTTTTTGCCCGGTAAACACCGGTATATTTCCCGACTTCTTTAAAATTCGGAAACACACAATATTGCCCCATCTCGTGAGCCACATAAGGAACTGTCTCTTGTTGGATTTTTTGCCGGTAATCAAACATGCTTTGTGGACGTTCATCCCATGGCAGACCACGCGGGCCGGACCTGACAATAAATTCGCTTTCGGGAACCAGGGACCAGCTCATACCAATGGATGCACTGGTATAAACGCGGCGATTGTCTTTGGCTTTCCAATAGTTGACAAATTCTCCAAGATATTTCACCTGGTTAATGCCCGCCGGCTCGTTTCCATAAGCCATCATACAAAACGAAGGGTGGTTGCCATAAGCATCGACAATACGTTCGGTTTCATCGTAAATATATTGATCAATTGGTTTACCGTCGCCCAGGGAAGTGCCGTGGTTCGCCCAACTGGGACCTTCCACATGCAAATAAAAACCGGCCTTGTCGGCAGCGATGAACGCTGCTTCGGGGGGACACCAGGAATGGAATCGTATATGGTTTAAACCGTATGCACGACAAATCCTAAACACTCTATCCCACGAAGCCACATCTGTCGGCGGATAACCAGTTAAGGGAAATGCACAACACTCCACTGTTCCTCTCAAGAATGTTGGTCTACCATTAATTTCAAAACGGATTCCGTTTGTGTTGAATTCTCGCATCCCGAATTGGATCGTTTCAATATCTGTGTTTCCTGATTCATCGGTCAAAACAGCCGTAAGCTTATAAAGCGCCGGATCGAATTCGTCCCAGAGCTGAACATCTTCCCCCATGGGATATATCAGCTCGATAAGGATTTTATTATTATCAATATTTAATGTAGCCGTTAGTGGTTTAACTTTATGCTTAGAGGCGGTATTAAATGATTCGGCGGACAATTTGATTTCTCCCGAAACTGGTTTTTCACCGCACTTTTTAATCTGCATTACTACCCTTATTGATTTGGAGTTTATATCAGGATAAAGCTTAACATCATCGAAAAACACAGGCGATCCAGCTTCGATTTTGATATCGCCAACAATTCCGTTCCAGTTTCCCTGGGTATGGTCGGTTAGACTATGCGAATCGGGTCCCACATTAATATCTTTAATGCGGTTATCCACTCTGATGGAAATCGTATGAGTGCCAGGTGTAATCAACTTAGTTAGATCGTACTGATGCGGCGTGGAGAGGCTGTTTTGCATGCCGATCTTTAAACTGTCCACCCAAACGGTTGTTTCCCAATGCGGACGCTCCAGGTAAAGCACTATCCGTTGATTGTCCCAGCTTTGTGGAATTACCATTTCTTTGCGATACCAGGCTGGTCCGACGTAATATTTATTGGGCGTTAACCAGAAAGGGAATTTAATATTCCCAGGTTGACGGTATTTTTCCATCTGCGGACTAAAGTACCAAGAGCTATCATAAATACTTCCAGTCCATTTGGTTTCAATAGTTGGATCCTCACCTTTCCCATTTTCTATCATCGACCCAGGCAAATGAATTGTTTTCTGAAGCTTCTGACTACACCATTTCTCAACAATTCCAACATCTCCAGGATCGGTTTGAAACTGCCATTCTCCGCTTAATGAAATGGTTTTCTTACCAGTCAATTGATTACAAGCAATAAAGAACAGAGCAATCAACAAGAAAATCCCATTGAGTATTATTCTTTTCCTGCTAATCATGTACATTTTAGATATTCTCCAATTATTAATAAGGGCATTTTAAAAACAGCTAATTCATCGAAACCTCTGAAAAAATTGCTACCACACCTCCCATCAATAAATTGATGAGCTATTCTCAATCGTCCTTCATTATCTTGTAATCTAATTCGATCTAATTTTTATTGCGTACTCAGGAACAACCGAAATGCCATTCAAAACCGCATGCTTGGTTTCGGCGAATCCCAGTTTTGTGGCTTCTTCAAAATAAATTTCATATTCTGACATTAAAGGCGTCACTTGAAACAGAAACTTGCTTTTCCCAAGCTTGTCTCGATGGCGGCGGAGCGCAAACGGCATCTTTAATCCGCTGTAATAGTCGTCGGCAATGATGATGCCATCGGCATAAATTTGAGCTGTATTCCCATAGTAATCAAATTCAATCAACACATCGTTTACGCCTGGCGGCAATGATTCGGGCAAATCAAGCTCATAGACCAGGTAGGGTGCCTTGTTATCAAAAAGATGATTATATGTCGGTCCCTTCGGTGTCCTACCTGCAAGCGATTGACAGTAAGCTTCGAATGCCTTGCGATCACAGATTTCTTTGAGTTTAATTTCGGCCACTTCGTACCGGGGAAGCGTTACATGATATTGAAAGAAACTTCCCACTTGTCCTATTGAAGTTATTACTTCAGAAGAGATATTCATTTCGGGATAGGAATAAAAATCGAATTCATTTTTACCCATAGACCGAATTTCCAATTCTTTTGTATTTTCATCATAAAAAGCTATATTGTCGGTAATGACGTGCGTTTGATTTCCTTCAATGTTGAATTTGTATGAATAACGGGCTTCATCTTCTGTAAGCAGAAGAATACTGAATTTCTCACCTGAAGTTGTCGTTATATCAATATGACAATCCTTACCCGGCTTCAGTTTTTTCACTTTTACAAATCCGTCAGCATCGATTTTTTTCCCGTTACGAACCTTTATTTTATCGATAGTTGATTTTTGAAATTTGAATTCAGGCTCAATTCCTTCAATGGCATAGAAGCAATAGGTTTTTGTGCCATTATCAAGAATATTAAAGGGATGCGCCGTTGCATATTTTAACAAAACGCCCTGCATGTCGTAGTTGAATGGCAATATCCCGTACACACCACTTTTAATATAAATCCCGTCATCAGGTATGGTTAACGTTTCATTTTCAAGTTGAAGGTTAAACTGGATATTGTTGTGCTCATTCATATTTAAATGGCGGACATAGTTGCTGAAAAGGATATAGCCACGGCTTCCACGACTTCGAACCGAATAACGAAGGCTGACACTATCGGTAGGATCAACAGGGTTATCACCGGGAATCGTTGCATACATCGGAGCCAAATCACTGCCAAAATTATTGATAAAATGATGTATCAATTTAAAGTCGTGATAATAATCTCGGATGAAACCCCACTCAGTAAGTGGCGCCAGAAAATCGTATGAAATCATAGGATATTCGTTGGGATATGGATGGATTGTGGTCTTCGATTCCTGCGTGGGATATTTGTTATGCCAACTCAACGGATGCTGAGTTCCGTGATATACATAATAGCCGATCATATTAGCTCCCACGCCAAGACGAGTATACACTAATGCAATCATATCTTTCCCAGCCAAACGTGGACGGCGATGGTAGGTTATCTGGTTTCCTCCTCCCATTTCAACTGTCAGCAGCGGATGACGATAGATCGGGGTATGAGCACTCTCAATATCGTCAAATCCACAATCAGATCCAATGGCTTTGTCCCTCCTTTCGGGAGAAAATAAATAGCTGGTTTGAGGAGCAAGTTTTTTAACATGCTGTGTCCAGGGAGCTGCGGGATAAGCGCCAAATAAACCAATCACCAGGTCTTCAGGAACTTGTGGTCCTGGCCAGCCCGTGACGGTGTAAAACGGTACATCGATACCAGTTTCAACCGCACAGTTTTTGAGATCGGATAGATATTCGTATCCCCACTGCCCGGGACCTGTACTGTATACCTCGTTATCCACCTGAACACCAATGATGGGACCGCCATCTTTAAAATAAAGTCCCTCGAATTGTTTGGCAAGCGCTCGATACCAACGCTTTACAACTGGATCTAACTTACCATCGTATCCCCGATCCCAGGGACCTTTACGCTTTTTTGCAAACCAATCGGGAAAACCGCCGTTTCGGCATTCGCCGTGGCACCACGGTCCCAAACGCAGGAACGCCCATAGCCCATGTTTAGCACAAAGCTCAATAAAACTACACACATTGCGGTTGTCATCAAACCGAATGTTCCTTTCCTCTTCTTCATGATGCAGCCAGAAGCAGTAGAGGGCTATGATGTTGATGCCACTGGCTTTCATTTTTAAAAGCGCCTCCTCCCACTCGTTTTTTGGGTAACGCGTGTAATGAATCTCACCCATTATCGGTACGATCAGCTTACGATCATAGCGCAGGTGATAATTATTCAATCCCAGCTCCCGCCCTTCCGGATCCTTATTCGTACCCTGCTTAAAATGCTTACCCTCGATAAACGGAAGATCCATGCCTATTCTAATAACTTTTACTTCCTTAATTGCACCACTGTTTTTAGAGTCACATCTAAAAATTAAAAATCCAACAACAAGTAATAAAAATATTGTTAATGATTTTCTTTGTATCATATTTTAATCTCCAGGGATACCCTTCAATGTTATTATCCATTAAATTCATGAACCGCATCAATCATGGCAATTATATTTTCTACTGGTGTATTTGCCTGAACATTATGAACCGAGCTGAAAACAAATCCGCCATCCTTTGAAAGTATTTCACATTGCTTAAGTACAGCTTTTCTAACATGTTCAGGTGTTCCAAAAGGCAATATTTGCTGAGTATCGACGCCCCCTCCCCAAAAGACAATCTGATCGCCAAATTCAGCTTTCAGTTGTTGTGTATCCATGTTTGCCGCAGAATATTGGACAGGATTCAAAATATCAAATCCCGATTCAATAAAAGAAGGAATGAACGATTTAATAGAGCCGCAACAATGCTTGAACGTTTTCCACGATGTATTTTGATGAATCCAATCATTTATTTTTTTATAATAAGGCATCCACAAACTTCGATATGTTTCCACGGAACAAAACGTGGATGTCTGCGTGCCAAAATCGGTTCCACAAATGAAAACAACATCAATCACATTACCAATAATGGGAGCCAATTTCTCCAGTTTTTGTATGGCGATATCACATTGCTTTTCAAATACCTTGTGTATATAATCCTGTCTTGTTATTGTTGATATATACCATTCTTCAATATCACGGATGCCTTTGGGATATTTTAAATTCACGGCAGGAACCAGCGCAATATCCCCGAATCCCGTGCCTCCAATATTTCCTACCAGTGTTTGTGTGCTATTCTGTACGTCTTCAATAACTTTTTCCCAGCAGGTTAAATCTTCATCAGATAGCAAACTGAACTCTTCCGTATTATCTTCAGGATTGAGTTTTTCTTCTTCAATTGGTTCTTGTCTGATAATCGCATCAAAAAAGAAACTGGATTTCGGCATTTTTCCGCTGGGGGGAGCAGTTATATCACCCTGGGGGAAGATCAAAAAATCACCATTTTCATCTAAAATCGTATTAAAATCTTCGGCAACAAACACAACCTGTCCCCAGGGGGTTTTCCATTCTTTCCAATTTTCATTTCGAAAACCGAACATGGTGTAGCCGATATCCACAGCTTGTGTATCAACGCCAATAAGTTCTTTGAGATCATCATCAATGCAACCCAACATTTGATAGGATTCAATAACCTTTACAGGTCTTTTTTCGAGTCCAAAATGGTTTCTCAAGGCTTCAACGCAACTCACATGCATCCCGGTTTGACCAGTCCCACCAAAATCTATTGGAATACGTTGTGGTTGTTTGTGATTAAGAGCATCTTTTACAATTTGCCTGGAATTCATTTTTTCCTGCTTTAAAGAAGTAATTAAGATTTTCACTTCATCGATTTTTTGAGTTTGATAACTTCGATGCCAGCGTCAATAACAGCCCCGAGACCGTGCTTTTCGTTCAGTCTGGCAGAACGTGTATAATAAAAGACAATATTGTCTTCAATACCAGTTCCAACGCAAATGTCTTTTAAAAAATTAGCCAGATTAATCATTGCCATATTTAGCACGCCATTTGTATAATGTCATTCCCCAAATGGGCTTTTAAACCTTATCTCCACATCGTTTAGTATTTCTTTGGCAGAATGATATACTTCTCCATTATTGGCTCCAACGAAACCAAATTCCACATGATCCAGAATATAATCATCAGTTCCTCTGACGACTAATTCATCATCAGTAGTGTCTTGCGCCACAGCCATTGAAGCCAAAACAAGAAATTATGAATAATTTTTTAATTATGATAACCTCCAATTTTAATATTCATGATTGTTCATGGGCTCAATAATTACTGTTGAACAAGTTGAACAATAAGTGAAATTTTAAAAAAGTGGTGTATCTTTAAATCCGTAACGCAAACCCTACTTCGGCGGATCAATTATTAAATATGGTCTACCTAAAGTAGACTTCCTGTTTTCGACTTAGATATTGAAGTAAGGAATAGTTTCGTTCACAAACTGGAAGTCCGCCTTTATCAATCAATTAATATGATCTGCTTGAGGCAAATTTGTGTTACAGATAACAATTAGCCCGGCATAAATAATATATACCGGGCTGATGACATTTTAGAAAAGTGTCACTAGATATTTTTTAATACCCAGGATTCTGAACAAGATTAGGATTTGTATCAATATCTTGTTGGGGTATGGGATAGTATTTATATGGTACAGTCTCATATTTATCCGCTGATCTTCTGTTATGCTTCGTGAAAGTTGCTTTAATATATCCGGGTTCCATGTCGTCCCATCGCAACAGATCCAGCCAGCGGATACGTTCCATTGCCAGCTCTACCGGACGCTCATAATCACGTAAATGCGAGCGAATTGCCTGTTGACTCATTCCCGACGGCAATGGCAAGACGCCCGCCCGGTTTCGGACCTGATTAATGGCATCGATGGCGCTTCCGGTGTTGCCAATTTCATTTTGTGCTTCGGCATAAGACAATAGAACATCAGCATATCTGATAATATTAATATTAGCACCAACTTCATAATCTACTTTTCCCTGACTGGGATCATTATAAGCGTATTTTTTCCACCAGGCATGTTCGCCTGCAGCTATTGTATCTGGACTGAATGGCGCCGGAAGTACACTGGGATCATTAATTCCAAGTGTAATAGAGCCCCAGGCTCGCTGTGAATATTCACCTGTTGGAGTGGTATCACTCAGATAATTGGCGACGAGCCAGTCAGCGGGCCAGCATTCCGACCATACATTAGCGGCATAGTTCGCTGGCATAGGCTGAGATTCATCAATACCTTTCAGATAATCCAAACTGTACTGGATCTCAAAAATAGACTCTGAGCTGTTCTCATTCAAACCAGTAAAAAGAGACGGGTAGTCTGCGACAAGCGCATATTGACCTGAATTGATCACTTCTTGAAATGCGGCTGAGGCTTGTGACCATTTCAGTTGCTGCATATAGGCTTTCCCGAGAAGCGCTGCCGCGGCACCACTGGTGGCTCTGCCCGGCATTGGTGCAATTGGAGAGAGATTGTCTTTTGCAGAAGTCAGGTCTTCTTCAATCTGTGCCCATACCTCCTCAGGTGGCGCCTGGCTCGGGTAATAGTCTTCAGGACTTTCAGGAACTTCGCTAATCAAAGGCACATTGCGGTAATAATTGACAAGCAGATAATATTGATAACCACGTAAGAATCTGGCTTCAGCGGTAAACTGTTTCAGATCGGCATCACTTAAACCGGCATCCGGAAAATATTTTAGACACTGGTTTGCATAAAAAATGCATAAATAACAATAGAACCATTGCTGATCAGTTGTCAGATTACCCGGTAGATTTCTAAAGGTATGGATATCTATCCATGCTTGTCTATCATCCCTTATTACTATTTCATCAGCTTTATAATTTTGAGCAGTCCAGGCGATTTCAGAGGTTCCCCACCTGCCCCACCATGGAATTTGTAAAGCTCCATAGGCTGCTGTTAAGGTTACAAAACATTCGTCTTTATTTGTCCAGTAAGTATCCGGAGTAGTTCTGTTCGGATCAACAACATCGAGATAATCCGTTTCACAGGAAATGAAAATTAATATAAATACCATCAGAAGATATGTTATTCTTTTCATCACTAAAATCCTCCTATTTTATTGAAAGTTAATTTCAAAACCAGTCCTTATGGTCCTGAAAGTCGGATATATTCCAAGATCTACACCTCTTTCAAACAAATCACTTCCGGTAACAGTAGGATCATAACCGGTATATGGAGTAATCGTAAAAACGTTATCAGCGCTTAAATATATTCTTACATTCCCTGCACCAAATCCCAACCCGATTGTCTTTGGTATCGTATAACCTATCTGAATGTTGCTCAACCTTAAGTAGGAAGCATTTTCAAGCCAGCGGTCAGATTCTCTCTCGTTACTGTTCGGATCATTCAGGACGACTCTTGGCACATCCGTGTTCGTATTTGTAGGCGTCCAGGCTTTAAGAGTTTCTTTGTCCCAATTGTATGGCGCTACCATTCTTTCCATAAACCATTTGGTTCCATTAAACATTTTTTTGCCCTGTACGCCATGTAAACTCAATGAAAGATCAAAATTCTTATAGGAACCGCTGAAATTCAATCCATATTCAAAATCTGGAATGGCGCTTCCCATATAGATTTTATCTTCACTATTTAATACGCCATCACCATTCTGGTCTACAAATTTGATATCACCCGGTGCGGCATTGGGTTGGACCTTTTTTCCAGCCACCACATAACTATCGATTTCTTGCTGAGTCTGGAAAAGGCCGGCAGTTTCATAAAGATAGAAAGCACCAACTTCTCCGCCAACTACAGTTTTGGTACACTGGAATTGTCCCCACTGCATGGCACCAGCCCAAACGACTTCAGCTTCTGTACCTAACTTCTTTACCTCATTATTAATTGTGGTCAAGTTACCTCTTACTCGATAATTGAAATCTCCCTTAAAATCTCTGTAATCAAAGGAGAATTCCAAACCTGAATTTTCCATGGATGCGATATTGGTCAGCGGGCCTTCCGGGACACCGGTTGACAATGGTATGGGGGTTTGATATAAAATACCATCGGTTGTTTTCTTGTAATAATCGACAACCAATAAGAGTTTATCATTGAAAAGTGACAAATCAAGACCAAAATCCGCAGTCGTTGTTTCTTCCCATTTTAGACCGAGTGCCGGAAATGACGTGATCGCACCGCCGGGATATGTAGTCGTTCCAAACGGGTAATTCAAATTTATTCCGCTACCAAATGTTGAGCCAATGGTGAGTCCTGGCATATATTGATAATCGCCGATTTCCTGGTTGCCCAGTTTACCCCAGTCATATCTCAATTTCATATCGCTAATGGAATTAGCAAATGGTAGCTTTTTGAATAATGATTCAGAGCTCATTCTCCATCCCAATGAAAATGAAGGAAAAGTTCCGTATCGATTATCTTCCGCGAATCGTGAAGAGCCATCGCGTCGTACCGTAAAATTCATCAAATATTTATCATCATAAGAATAAAATGCTCTGGCAAACATGGATTCAAGCTTACTTACCTCTTCATAACCGGATACACCTGGATTTTCAGTTCCGGCATTAAAAACAGGCAAATAATTCGCGGGAAAATTTTCGATAGAGGCACCCGTCTCACGATATTCATTCTTTTCCCGGGAGAATCCGGCCAATGCTTTTATTTCATGTTTTTTAATCTGTGTATCATAAGACAGGAAGTTCTCCAGCACCGTATAAACATTCCTGCCTCTTGTATCACTCAGGTCTGCAGTTGCATTAATTGATCTAAAACCCATCGTGTAGGTTGGTGCATAATAATAGTTACTTGAATTTGAAACACTGAGATTCGCTCTTGTCTTAAATTTAAGCCCTGAAATCACTTCATATTCTAAATAACCAGTAGCCTTCAAGTGGTCATTAGTCCAGATATCATCACGCAGATTATTGTTTCCTATAATATTTATGGCAGCATCAGAATACCCTACTGTCGGGCCACCATATCCATCTTTATCTGCTGGATCAGTGGCATAAGGAGATACTGTAGGAGCCATGGCAAGTACCTGAAAATGGGGAGCGCGTCCACCGGCATCACCATTGACCCACTCATTCCGTTCTCGACCAATCGAAACGGATTCACCAATCTTTATTTTTCCCTTGGTAAAATCAGAGTTCACTCGAAGTGACCATCGATTCGCCCATGTATCGGAAGCAGTGCCTTTTTGATCATAATAAGTGCCGGAAACACTGTAATTATTATTTACACCACCTCCAGAAAGCGTGAGATTATATTTCTTCACCGGTACATTACTGCCATAATACTCATCTTGCCAGTCAAAGTCAGGATTGGCAGCTAAAAATGCCTCTGGATTCGATTTATATTCAAGAAGATAATTAGGAATTACAAAAGCCGGATCACTTGCTTTTGCATCTTCACATGCTTTTAAGAGGGTTGCACAATATTCCCTGGCATTCAGGACATCCCATTTTTTTGTCAAACTCTGAATACCATAAGATGAGGAAAATTGAATATTCATTGGTTGTCCCTGTGCACCTCTTTTAGTTTCAACGATGATGACACCATTCGCTGCCCTGGAACCATAAATAGCCGCCGCTGAAGCATCTTTTAATATATCCATTGATTTTATTTCTTCGGGATCAACAAAGCCAATATCACCCGGCACACCATCAATAATATATAATGGATTATTATTGTTCAGCGTCCCAACACCACGAATTTTTATATTCGGATCAGAATCAGGCTGTCCTGAATATGGCTCAATAACAACACCTGGTGCTTTTCCCTGAATAGCAGTTAAAGAATTCGCAATCCCGGTCTTTTTCACTTCTTCAATACGTACCGAGCTCACAGCACCCAGCAAATTACGTTTTTGCTCTACTCCATAACCGATAACAACGACCTCCTGTCCGGGAAGGACGGTTGGTTTCAGAGAAAAATTAACCTTCAACTCTTCTCCTGCAATTACAGTAATCTGTTGAGTCACAATCTCATATCCCATAAAACTACAGGATAAAGTATAATCGCCCGGAAGGACATTTTTAATTTCATAAAATCCATTTAAATCGGTTGAAGAACCAATGTTAGTTCCTTTCAACATGACATTCGCACCGACAAGCGGATTACCTGTTTCTGCGTCAATCACTCTACCCGAAATTGTTCCTTCTTCCTGGGCATAAACAGGTTGGTGCCAAATAAGACCTATCGTTATCAGGACTACTAATCCGATAACAAAATTAAAGAAATAATTTTGCACCTTTCTCATAGTATTACTCCTTTCACTTTTTTTAAAATTTTTTCCTCCTGATTGAATGACTCTGTTGATTTAGTACCTTTTCAAAGATGAGCATTCAATAAACTATTTAGTGTCTGTTCGAGAACGTAACACAAACTTCCAGTTTATGAGAAAAACATCACGGATTTGCCAACTCTTCGGACAGATACTATTAAGAGTAAAGTAAATATTAATATTGTAGTAAATTTTTAGAAGTGAACTAAATCAACAAGGTCAGTAATTCAATAAAGATTTACTTTTAGTCATCTTTCCATATTCTCCCTCCTCAATAATTTAATTATTAGCTATTTATAATTTTGGAATAAGATTTGATGACATTTTTAAATTTTTTCAGGATAGTGAGGTTTGGCATCAGAAAATTGGATTTTAGACGGTATGAACTTAAAATATTTTTCATTATTAATTTTTCTTATCTGTTTTAACAGAACAAAAAATTTGTTAAAAGACTGAAATCTTTAATTATAAAATAAAATAAGACTTCTTTTTAATTGCAACATGCAAACCGTTATAAAACCGTTGTAACAATGTTAGATAGTATTAATCGGCTCAAAACTTATTTTCAAGTGAAATATAATATTTCATAGCTTTCTACTTGATTTTTTATTAAAATTCTTTTATATTAACCTGCAGTAAATCGGAAATGTACCTGGAGCAGTCATCTTTGCGCATTGCTTGGTCATCATTCTCTATAACTAAAATATAAAAATGACTCGTAATACCATCACATCTAAAAATGATGATAAGATGTTTACTGATGAAGAAAAAAAATCGGTCCTGCAACGAGTATTGCAAAGCAGGCATTTCAAAGACTCACCGATTTACACAAATTTACTCCAGTATCTTGTAGAATCTACACTATCAAAAACCATCCCCAAAGAGATTACTATCGCTATTGATGTATTCGGAAAGGATGCCAGTTTTAATTTAAATAAAGATGCGACGGTTCGATACCACATTCATATATTACGCAAAAAGCTGGATGACTATTATAAAGATGAAGGAAAGGCCGATGAAATAAGATTAATTATTCCCAAGGGGCATTATGAGGTTCAATACATTGATACGAAAGATCAGAAAGCACCAAAATATAATCGAATAGTTTCATACTTAAAACGGTGGGAAGTAGCCATTATTTTATTTCTTCTCTTATTAAATATTTACCTCCTTTATCGTCAAATCTATTCTAACCGTCTATCTCTTTCACCTCTTACATCGAATTTTGTAGATTCAAAAGACGAAATTTGGGGTTCATTTTTTGAGAATGATTATCCGATCTTAATTATTTTGGGTGATGATTTTCTGATGGATGAATATTGTCCAGAATTTAAACGTTATCGTCAGGTTCGGGATTGGGAGATTTATTCGGAGAATGACTTATACGATTTTTTAATACAATATCCCAAAGCAAACCTGTGGAAGTCAGAAATAACCGGAATCCCCTTTGGTGGCGCCAATAACCTGATGGACATTCTTCCAATTGTTTATCAATTTCATAGCAATATATCACTGAAGATGTCTTCGACACTTTCATTAGAAGAAATCAGGGATCACAATATCATCTATATTGGTGAGTTTTATAATTTACGAGTTTTAAATAAAATAATCTTCAAAACACCGATTCGTTACCAGTATAATCCAGACGAGCGGTTGTTTATTATTGATGAATCCGGCGATACACTGAATACGTTTCTCCGAATTGAAGCGCCTTATGAGCAAAAGAATAAGTACAATGTTGATTACTCGTTATTGATTAAAATACCGGGATTCTCGAAGGAAAATTTTATGTTTATTGTTGGATTTGGCTATGGCGGTCGTTTAGAACGAACCAAAATGTTAAGTGATGCTGAACTGCGTGCGGAATTCGTGGAAGAAATTCGAAAAATAAATAAAAAAATACCTGAATATTTTATTACCGTGTTCGAAGTAAAAAGCATTGAAAGAACTGGCTTCACCAATGAGATAAAATATTTCAAAGAAATATCTCGGGATTTTTTCGATTAACTAATTAGAGTCTGTCCGAAAACTGATTGCAAGTTCTTAGATGGTACAATATATTGCGGTCAGGGACCGCAACTAACCAATATATGGATAGTAGCTGTCCCTGACAGCTACTTTTCAGACGGACATTAATTAATCTTAATTGATTTTTTAGAAAAAAATTCTAAATTTATATATAATTAAGTTATAGCAATAATAAAGGAGAATCACCTAATGACACTCAATGAAATTCTTGACGATATTCACGCTCTTGAAGAGGAGTTGTTAGCGTTCGAGCGAAAATATGGTGTCCTTTCCGAGACATTTTATGAGTCATACCAGAACGGCGAAGAACCTGAAGATGATGCGTGGGTCTTAGACTGGTCAGATTGGGCAGGGGCATATAAAATCTGGCTTCGTCGACAGAAGCAGTATCGCGATATGATAGAAACTTTGCGCTCAACCACTAAAAGTTTAATCGGTGTGATCGAAAGGACAGCCCGCCATGAACCCATTTCAATCTCTGAAGGATTATGAGAAATATATCTACACCTTGAAGCAACCTTATCCTTTATAAAAAATGTGAAATTATGGAGTAGTTCATAATGAACCAATTCATCGCCAAATGTGGCTGTAATTGCAGTCAATGTCCAACCTACAAAAATAATCTGCAAACCTTTGAAGATAGAAAACGATGCAGTTGGGGCTGGCAAAAATATTTGAATATCAAGCTCACCCCAGAGAAACTGCGACTCTGTGATGGTTGTACGATTCCAGATGATAAAAGAAAGGTGTATTATTTAAATTGCTATGTCCGAAAGTGTGCCATGATAAATGGGGTGGAAAACTGTGCCTCTTGTTCAGATTATCCCTGCCATGAAGTATTGAACATCCATAGCCTTCAGAAACCAGATGCGAAAGAGAAGATAATAGAGCGTCTCGGAGCTGCGATACCAGAGCAAGATTATCTGGCTTTTATTGAACCTTATGAAGGCATCAAGCACCTCAATGAGATCCGCCAAACCATTGGGGCGGACGAAATTGTTGAAATGAAACGATTTTCAGTGCGTCCTAAAATGGTAGCATTTCCCCATGATTTGCCTTTCTCTAAAGACGAGATTTCTGCCTATAAATTCCTTCATCAAATCTTAGGCTCTTTAGCGGTGAGTGATAATGTCTCTTATGCCAGACAATTTGTTCTCGAAAAAAATAGAAAGCAAGCGCTGAAAATTTTATGGGCTTTTGGCAGATTTGGTGAGTTAAAGAAAGAAGATGGAACGTATCTCATACTTAGCAGCCAGGTTTATTCCAGTCAGCAAATCAGCTCATACTATTCAAAAGTTCAGGAGTACATCGGACTGTTTGAAAAATATGGCGTGCATTGTGAGATCGTTCCCCTGCAAGAAAAAGGATGGTTGACACCCACAGGGGCATTGAGAAAAACGGGATGGTTGATGAAGCTGACTATTGATGAAAAGATTGGTGGTACTTTAACAGTTAAGGCTTTAAAAAATTATGCTTTGAAGCTTGAGGAAAAATATAGTGAAAATGCTTTTCGATATTTTGCAAAGGGTGATATGCGGATTTTAAGTTAGAATTGAATGAATGATAAATGATGAAATGCACCTTCAAGCTGAAATTAAATTCTCTCTCAGAAATGCTATGCCACAGAAATATAATAAATGAATTTTCCTTGAGATTTTCGTAACATGGTAATTGAGAGATGATTTGCAATAAAAGATTTGATTTTTTCAAATATTTTTTATAATTTGAACTCGAACAATTAATAAATATTCAGGTGGATTTGTTTACAGAAGGTTTACCTTTGATAGAACAAATAAGAGAAAAATTTAAAAATCAACAAAAGGAAATAAGCGATGCGATGTGATATTTGTGGTGGGAACAGAGAAAAAAAATTAGTTTCCTATCATATCTTCTTTGAAGGGAGATTAGTGGTAGTAGAAAATGTACCAGCAGAAGTTTGTGGACAATGTGGAGAGCAATATTTTGATCCTAATACTGTTGAAATGCTACAAAAAACAGTCTGGAGTAAAAAGAAACCCAGGCGAATTATCGAAACTCCTGTCTACGACCTTTCGTTGGCATGATGGTTTGTTTTGAACAATTACTTTAATAGATTCTGCTTATTTAAAATTTAATAACTGTGGATATTCTTACTCTTCTATTAGAATGATAATTCTCCAGAGAATAAAATCATGAAATATAGACTGCAAATTTTTATTCTACTTATCTCCATCATTGTCATGATTTCCTGCGATCGTGAGACAGAAAAACGAAAAATCAAACTCTCCGAGGAAAGCACGATAAACCAGCGAAATGAACAATTTACCTCGACGATTCATTTAGAACCGACGTTGCGCCGTGCCATCGCTATCATGTTCTTTGAAAATAAAACTGGCGATCAAAATTTAGAGTGGCTGCAAAAGGGATTGACCGAAATGCTCATTCGATCCTTATCCCAGTCCAGCTCGCTTTCGGTACTCAGCACGGATCGAATCTTTGAAATTTTAAATCGATTGGGAGAATCCCCAGAAGCTTTGGATTTTGATATGGCGGCAATCGTAGCAAAAGAAGCGAATGTCGTAGCCGTTTTGACAGGCAATATTTCCAGGAATGGTGATTCATTACAGATCAATGTCAAAGTGCTTGAGCCGAACCAGGGGAAGATTTTAAAAGAAGAAAGTGTTGAGGGCGCTGGCTTGGATAATATCTTCAGTATGGTTGACCAATTAACTCAAAAGATTATGAATTCCCTTCAATTTACATTAGCAGAACAGAGCAAGGGAATTGAAGATTTAATGACAAATTCATTGGAAGCAATGCGCCATTATGCTTCTGGTATTGATTTAACGAATAAATATTTATTATCTGACGCTATTAAACAATTTGAAAAAGCAATAGAATTTGACTCAACTTTTGTTGCTTCTTATCTTCGATTATGTCCATTGCTTTATAACCAGGGAGAAATAGAAAAGAGCAATCAGGAATTTCAAAAATTACTGTCGTTAAAGTACAAAGCGACTCCACAAGAAAAATACCAGATCGATCGTTTAGAGGCTGGATTCAGTGGTGATAGACGTAAAACGATTGAAGTGTCACAACAATGGCTGCAAAAATATCCCGATGATTTAGACGCAAATCTTAATCTGGCTGGGATTTACTTCACTCTTCAAAATTTTGACCAGGCTGTTCATTACTATCAAAAAGTATTGACGATTGACCCAAAATATAAGATGGCATACAATATCCTTGGCTATATTTATGCCTATACTGGAGATTACTCCAATGCGATAACGACCTTGAATAAGTACAAAGAGTTGGCACCTGATGAGCCAAATCCTTATGATAGTATCGGTGAAATTTATTTATTCCAGGGTGATTATAAGCAGGCTGAAAAACACTTCAAACAAGCGATAAGCGTGAACGATCAATTTATACATGCACTAATACATCTTGGTGATACATACCTTGATAAAGGAAAATATATAAAAGCTTTGAAAACCTTTAACAAATCTTTGGATAAAGCCACGGATCCGACTGATAAGGCAAATCTATATACAGCGATTGGTTTTACAGAATGGAGATTGGGACAAACAGATAAAGCGATAAACAGCTTAAAAAAATCATTACAATATCGCGGCGATCAATACCTGGTTATAACCTGGTTAGATGAAGTATATAAGGATCATAACGATGATATTGGCAGGATACAGTCGTTGAATCAGAATTATGATGTTGTTAAACAAACCATTGAGACATATCCTATACAGTTTCGTACATTGGCAAACTTGAGCTTATGGTACGATATTAATGTTGAAGAAACGATTGGCATAATAAATGAAGTTCTGAATACAACTGATAATCAGATGACACGAATGCGTGGTCGTTTTTTCCTTGCTCTATTATATTTAAAAACAAACCAACTGGATGAATATAAAAAGTTCTCAGGAGATTTTGCTACGAATTTAATCGAAATCATTAAATCTGTGCCCGATATTCCCCGTAGTTATTCTACATGGAGAAACTTTTTAATATTTAACCAATACGCTTATCAATTTATTGATGAAGGAATAGAAAAATATAACCAGCTAATAAAACTTTGCCTTGAGAACGAATTGAAAATTTCCGAAATGACCTTTCGGTCATTGTTGGTGGATTTATATTTTCATGCTGGGGATCGTGAAAAAGCCATGGAACAGCTAAAAATTGTAGGTATTCCAGAAGAAAGCAAGTGGTTTGTCATTGGTCCTTTCGACAACAAGAGTGGATTTAAAAAAGTATTTCCGCCAGAGAAGAAAATAAAACTTCATAAATTTTATAAAAGTCAATCACAATCGATTACCTGGCAGTGCGCTAACGATGGATTCCACGATGGTTATATTGATCTCCAAAAAATATTGAAACAATATAATTGGTCGGTCGGTTATGGATTGATTTACATAAAAAGTCCCGATAACAAAAACATTCAAATACGAGTGGGAACAAATGATGCAGCGAAAATCTGGCTAAACGATGAATTAGTTTGGAAATTTAATAGTGGTCGTGATGCAAGTTTTGATGATGATATTATCAAAGTATCTTTGAAAACTGGACTCAATAAGATTTTGATTAAGGTATGCAATCGTATCAGCTTGTGGGGTTTTTATTTTCGGGTAACTGATGAAGAAGGAAACGGATTGCCTGATATAGAATTTGTTTCGGCTGATAAAGGTGATCTGTAATTTGAAGCTTCAACAAGTGATTCAGAGCGTTCAGCTCTTTTTATTTCAACAACTAACTATCAACTTTATCTGGGTAACAATACTGGTTCCCAGTACCGAATCTTTTTCTTCTTAATCGAGACGTTCAACCGCTTCTTTAATTTTACGACTAACGTCTATCAAAATGTCGGTATCAATAATGATAAAATCATCCATCTCAATCCTTCCAATCCTGTCTTCGAATATTTCGAACCCATGAAACACTATCGCTTAAATCTTCACGATCTCTCCAAATTCCGACAAAAGGTTCTTCTGATAGCTTCAGCCGTTGTGTTTTTTTGAGAAATGTTGGACGTTGATAACGAATATGTAGAAAAGCTATGAAGTCAATGACTTTCCGCCTGGTTTTCGGCAGGCAATGTATTGAACTGCTGCAATACGCTCTCGATTTTTATGGCATCTTCCATCATTTTACCTTAAAGTATGTGGATAATAACAAGGATTTTTTCGCTTACTAGAGAATTAATGATCATATTTCAGAATTTCTGTCGTTAGAAATATACAACTTTAAATTCACGTTGTCAATGAAAAAATCAGTTGATCGCCGAATCAATAAATTTTAATTGACAAATCAATCAACTTTTCCTACATTCAAGCGTAAAACTTTAACAAAACATCAAACCAACAAATTTACCAGCTTTTTTGATGTGGGAGAATAAACCATGAAATATAGATATTTATATTTTTTATTGGCAATTTCGGTGGTGACTTTACTCGCCTGTGACCGAGAAACTGAACGGCGTAAGATTCGACTATCCGATCAGATCCGTGAGACCAGAACCGATGATCAAATTACCACAACCATCCAATTGGAGCCGAAAGAACGGCGTTCCATCGCGGTGATGTTTTTTCAGAACTTGACGGGTGATAAAAATCTCCAATGGCTACAAAAAGGCTTAACCGAAATGCTGATTCGTGCCCTATCTCAGTCCAGATCGCTATCCGTTTTAAGCACGGATCGATTGTATGAAATTCTGAAACGGCTTGATCAATCCACTTCACCTGAAAAGATTGATATGGACATGGCAGCGATAGTTGCCCGTGAAGCCAATGTGGAAGCCATTTTAGTGGGAAATATTACCAGGAGCGGCAATGATTTAAAAATTAACGTCAAGCTGAAAGAACCGAGCCAGGGGATGACGCTCAAAGAGGAAAGTGTTGAAGGTTCTGGACTGGAGACCATTTTCAGCATGGTCGATCAACTGACGCAAAAAATAAAGCAAGATTTACACCTCTCTTTAGATCGGGCTGAACCGCTAAAAGGTATCGAGGAAATTTCAACGAACTCCCTGGAAGCATGGCGCTATTATACCGATGGTAACGAATTGATGAATAAAGTGCTTTGGGGCGAAGCCAATGAACTATTTGAACAGGCGCTGGCGCTGGATTCAACTTTTGTTTCGGCACGTCTCAATCTGGCAGTTGGATTATTAGCTCAAAGAAGAATTACAGAGGCTGTTAAACAATTTGAAAAATTAAACCAGGTAAAAGAGAAAGCCACGCCGAGAGAGCGTTACAAAATTGATTTTTTTGAGGCAAATATCAACTACGACGTACAAAAAGCTATTGACATCTGCAATGAATGGCTTAAAGACTATCCTGAAGATCGGGACGCTCACATGCACATCGCCAGTTTTTACTTTGGTTTGCACAACTATGAAAAGGCTATCTACCATTACGAGAAAATTTTGGAAATCGATCCAAAGTATAAATTGACATATAACCAGTTAGGATATTCTTATGCGTTCACATGCAGGTTTGATGAAGCAGTTTCTATATTAAAGAAATACATCGAAATAGCACCTGATGAGCCCAATCCCTATGATAGTTTGGGTGAAATTTATCTGCTCATGGGTGAATATAAACTTGCGGAACAAAGTTTTCAACAAGCGCTGAAGATAAACGATAATTTCTATGCCTCGATTAATCAACTTGCCAATATTTATATTGATAAAGGCGATTTCAAGCAAGCCCTGAAATTTCATACGGCATACTTAGAAAAAGTCCCCCAAGGAAATCTCAAAGCCAATGCTTATTCCAGCCTTGCTGCAACCTTCTGGAAGCTGAGGAAACTCGACCTGGCGACTGAAAATTACCAGAAAGCACTGGAATATGCCGATTATAGCTATCCAATTATTGAAAATATGCATGGCATTTTTATAGAAAATGGGGATTCAACAAATGCTAAGAAAGTATTATTAGATCAATACGCTCAAACCAAAAATAAGCTGCAGTCTGATTACACAGAATTTGCCCCGATCCTCGACCTGATCCAGTTTTCATTATTTCATCAAATCAATAGGGACGAAACCATCGATTTGATCAAAAAGTCGTTGGATAAATTGAAAAATCAACCCTTAGCAATGCAGGTAAAGTTTTTTCTATCGCTGCTTTATACCAGGGCGGATCGAACCGATGAAATCGCCCAACTATGGGAAGGTTCCTCTACAACACAATTTGCGACTGTTTTCAGCGAGATTCGGAATTTCAGCTATACCAGTATCTGGAAATATTATTTCATCTTGAATGAATCTTTTACCCAATCCCTGGAAGCAGGAATCAATTATTACCAGGGATTTGTCGATCTTTTCAAAGAAAAAGATGCTCAGCTAACAGAAATGGTTTTTCGTCGGTTTTTAGCTGACCTGTATTCACAAAATAATCAACCCGAACAAGCTGCGGAACAACTCCGCATTATCGGTATGCCTGAAGAATCAAAATGGATGGTGCTGGCACCGTTTGATAATAAAGGTGGATTTCATAAAAAATTCAAACCTGAAAAAAAAATCAAGCTGGATAAATTCTATCGAACCAAATCTGGCAAAGCGAAATGGCAGACTGCCCATGACGGAAATAATGATGGTTTTATTAACTTGAGAGATATATATGCAGACTCCCGCTGGTCAGTTGGTTATGGACTGATTTATGTCAAATCGCCTGATGATCGACATGTTCAAATTCGTGTCGGAAGCGATGCCTCGGTTAAAATCTGGTTGAATGATGAAGAAATCTGGAAGCTGAATGAACATCGTAATGCGATTTTTGATGATGATATCATTCGAGTTTCTTTGAAAAAGGGATTGAATAAGGTGTTGATTAAAGTCTGTAATCGTCTGGGTGATTGGGGATTTTATTTTCGGGTGACGGATGAGGAAGGAAATGGGATTGGTGATATTGAGTTTGTAACACCATTTCTTGAGTCAAAAACAAATCGATTGGAACAGAATTAAGATATGTAATTTTCGTTATCTTTATTAATTAGTTAAGCTTAAGGGAAGCTTATTTTAACAAACGAACAAAACCAGCCTGTTCAAAATGCGGATCCGTGGTCAGTGCTTCTATTATATTGCGATGGCGCATTACCACAAAGCTGGCACAATCTACCTGACTCCAATTTTTGTCTTCTCGTTCTTTAAGCAATGTCCATGCTTCATCATCCAAAGCACGATTGATATGGATAATCTCAACCCATGAAGCGGTTTTAATTGTTTCAATTATCTTTATCTGGTGTACTCGAGGTATGCGAAGTGGACTTGTAAATAAAGCGATTAGCTCAATCAGCACATAATTTGTTGTGATGATACGAAATCTTTTCGTATGCCATTGATTCATCAAATTTTTCGACCTCAAATGGAATGGCTCTGTTCTAACAAAGAAATTCCCCCATCCTGAAGTATCGGCAAAAACTTCATTCATCGTCATTCCTTAAACTTTGCCCAATATATTCATCATGTCGATCACTTACATTAGTGATTTTAGATTCGCATATTCCTGCTAATTGTAGAAGTGGATCATCGGTTAAGGTTTTTATTTGATTTTCGATCCATTCTATGGCAATTTGTTCAGGTGTTTGTCCTATTTGATTTGCCTTTTTGAGCAATGGTTCATAGACATCATCTCGTATTTGTAAAGTGAGTACTTTCGACATTTGAATCTCCTTCTCAAAATAAATTCAATAAAAAATACAATATAAAAATCAAAATGTCAATAGAAAATTACTTTTCATATAGTAACTAAGTTATAAAGATGTTGAATTATTCAGATTTGTTTATTAAATTAATTTTGAGTAAAATAAAAGGTAATACCTTGGAACCAATCAAAATCTCAGGCTTAACAAAATATTACGGCAAGACTCTCGGCATCGAAGACGTAAGTTTCTCAGTCGAACGGGGAGAAATCTTCGGCTTTTTAGGACCCAATGGCGCTGGAAAAACGACGACTATCAGATTACTGATGGATTTACTTCGACCTGATCAAGGAAGTATCTTTATTTTCGGAATTGAATTGAAAAGAAACCAGGTGGATTTTAAAGAAAGAATCGGTTACCTGCCTGGTGATTTTTTTCCTTATGGCGAGATGACTGGGTCAGGCTTTCTGAATTATATGGCAAAATACCGCTCCCGCCCGCCTGAATTGAGCCAATCCTTGCTGGATAAGTTAAACTTTAGTTCACGAGAATTATCCCAGAAGATCAAACATATTTCTCACGGTACTCGCCAAAAATTGGGCATTGTTTTCGCTTTAGAACACAATCCCGATCTGGCGATCCTCGATGAACCGACCTCTGGTCTGGATCCACTAGTTCAGGAGGCATTTTATGAAATTTTGCTGGAATTTCAGCAACAAGGGAAAACAATTTTTCTTTCATCGCATATTCTACCAGAAGTTGAAAAGGTGTGTCATCGAGTTGCCATTATTCGTAAAGGCAGGATTGTAGCACTTGAAGAAATTGAAAAATTGAAAGAGAAACGCCCACGCCGTTTAATCGTAAAACTCCAGAATGAAGTCGACAAAAATCTACCAACGCTTCCAGAAGCTCGTCTGCTGGAATGTAGTGGCAGGCAATGTACCTATTTAGTGGACGGGACGATTACAG
>Ga0209636_10001600_pt1 | contig 22950 bp, 24 predicted proteins | sample DeeMarSWOR152_54_FD_187464 | JGI IMG/M metagenome (GOLD analysis project Ga0209636, IMG submission 187464) | Marine sediment microbial communities from White Oak River estuary, North Carolina - WOR-1-52-54 (SPAdes) (version 2) | ecosystem: Environmental > Aquatic > Marine > Intertidal zone >...
CCCTCTCAAATCCGTACTCACCACACGTACTCCATATACTATCCCTATTACGGGCCGCATGCATCAAATAATCAAAGAAATCCTCTTGTATGTACACAGTATTCCAGTGCAAAGGAAACATAAACTCGTGCAAAACATCTTTCTTCACCAACTTGGTGAAGGAACACACCACCGTTTCAGGGCAACCTTTAAGTATGTCTCCTCCCTCATACATACTGGTATAGGTGGTATCTTTTACCATTTGTATCAACTCCTTCCCAGAGGGCGAATTCAGCGTGGAGACACCCTCTGGGATTCTCAATCATCCCACGATTTCTCATACATACCAATCGATTTCCCCCCTATTTATAGTTTTCCACATTGAAGAATACTGGTTACACGTGTAACATGCAGTGATCATTTCTTGACTTTATGTGCAGAAGTTTCGTAATAATACTTCATTGAATTGACAGATTCGTTGGCAATAAGTTTAATCAAATCTTCTGATTAACTTAAAAAAATTTATGCACAACATGTAGTTTATCACAAAAATTGCAGTGCTAATAAATTTGTGTTTCATCTTTTCGTTTTTCTTCTAGGTTAGCTCCACAATAAGGACACACAATCCAGTTCGCTTGAACTTTGGCCCTACAAAAGGGACAGAAAGACCTCTGCGTCAGTCGAATCGGTGGAGGACGGGGCAACCTCGATCTCTCTTTCACTTTTAGGATAACATAGAGAATAGTCCCAAGAAAGAATATCAGAGAAATACATATAACAAGGACTTGTACCACATCAGATAGAATATTCTCTGTCACAGATTCTGGGTTCATTTCAATCATGATCATTGTTGTCATATCGAGTTCAACGTTTACTGATTCTTCTTCTGAAGGGTATCCTTCTGCCTCCACCCGTACTTTGTGCGTACCCGTATTTGTACTGATGGTTAATTTACCTTCTGCATCTGTCATTCCTTTATATTCATCATCTATGAAAATTCTGGCATCTTTCAGCCCTTTTCCCGTGGAATCAATAACAAATACCTCTATATATCCTTTGCCTGATTCATTCATCAATTTGTAGTCAGTAATCTTTCTGCATATGTCCTGTATTCCATCAATATCATCACCAAAGAGATGTCCATCAGCATCTGTGTCAAAGAGTTTGAAAGGCAGGAATCTGTACCCATCTGAGTCATAGACTGGCGGTTGATCTCTCCTTGCAGCAGCTTGTTGGACTCCCTCAATAGGTAAAAAGAGCAGTACGACTACACAGAATGTTCCGATTTTTCTCAGGTTCATAGGTCCCATTAGTGTGGGTTGTCCCACGATCATTTAAGGGTTTCCAATAAAGAGGCTCTCGTGTTACACGTGTAACATGAGTCAGCTTGTGCATGTGACAGTAAACTAACTTGGTGCAAATAGGAGGTGCCTAATTTCATGGAAGAATCATAATCTATTCATCGTCGTATATCCTTGTGTAATCCAGATTTGTCTTACAGTATGGGCATATATTCCAGCTTTTCTTAATTTTCTTCCCGCAGTACGGGCACAAAAGGCCTCTTACTCTTGGTCTTCTTCGGAATACATTCAGAATCTGAATTATCCCAAATCCAAAGAGACTGTATATCACTGAAAAGATAATGGCAGCAAGAAGGGTTCCCCTACCGGCATGAAGCCGCGGAGCTTCCATCACCAGCACTGTCACAAAAAGTGAAGGAACAGTGATAAAGGGGACAAATCTACTCTGAGATATCAACCCACACAATACAGATACGAAGGGAGTTCCCACCAAAAGGAGAACAGTACCGTAATCCATATGCATTTCCTCAAGAATGACAGCTGTAACGCCGTATGCAATTCCTACGTAAATCCAGTATATCTGAGGGTATTCCCTTAAAAAGATGGCAAGGATTACTACAGCTATCACAAGGGGAAAAAGTGCTTCACCAAAGGGGAAAAGCTCGAAAAACCCTCCTTCAGGTAGAATGTGCCCACAGATATCGGCATTGTCACCTTCTTTATTGACCCAGACCACCACATCTCTGTAGATTTGTGGGTCATATTCAAGGACTGAAAAGGCAAAAAGGGGATCTTTTGTTATCGGTGCCTTCCTTTGTGTTTCCAGGTTGTACCCGTAAATATCAGCGCCGCCATCTCTCCCATCTACCCAGATGACACTATGCTCGTAGAGTGCAGGATTTCCTTGCCACTCCGTATTTTTGGTAATCTGAAATTCCCGTCTTTTGGAGAGGTCGTACCCGTAGATATCTGAGCTCCCATTCCTGTGATCCTCCCAGACCACAAAATCCCCATACACTGCAGGGTTTCCCTGGTAGGCCGTATCTGTGGTGATCTGCAATTCCATAGATGACGCAACAGTGCGCCTGTAGATATCTGGGTTCCCGTTCCTGTTATCCTCCCAGACCACCACATTGTTGTGCACTGCAGGGTTTCCCTGGTGGTAAGGGTTGGTGGTTATGGGAAATTCCTCATTTGTCAAAAGGTTATACCCGTAGATGTCCCAGTTTCCATTCCTGTTATCCTCCCACACAATTATATCGTTGTGCACTGCAGGGTTTCCCTGGTGGTAAGGGTTGGTCGTAACAGGGAATTCCTCTTGTGTCACCAGGTTATACGCGTAAATGTCTGGGTTCCCATTTTTCTCATCTACCCACACGATGATCTCCCTATGGATTGCTGGATTTCCCTGACGGCTGCTGTGTCGCGTTATCTGGATTTCTTCTTTTTCTGCAATGTCGTACCCGTAGATATCCCAGTTCCCATTCCTGTGGTCCTCCCAGACCACCATATTCCCATAGATTGCTGGATTCCACTGCCAGCTGCTGTCCTTAGTTATAAAAAAGTAGTTGGAGCTTTCAAAAGAGAAGATAAACAAGAGTAAAACTGTTAAAACCATTTTTTTATCAGTATCGAGCAGCTGGTATTTTCCCTTGTGCATAATACTCACTGTGAGAATCCTTTTGTATATAACCTTTTCATTGGTATTGTCCAAAAGCATCATGTTACACGTGTAACATAGGTTGATTCCTTTTTATGGAAAAGTACCTGGTTGAGCTCTTGTGCATAGGCTCTGTAAGTGTATAATTACAATGAAAAATCCACCACATTTAAGCTTCTCATCCAATCAAGCCGTTAAAATCTTTTAATAACCCTTTTTACTTTCCTTTTTATTTCATCTTTTACATCTTTTTTTGCTTGCTGAACCTCTTTGTCGTTGCGCATGGTTCCAACATTCCTCTCAGATACTTCATAACCGCAGATATTACACTTGTATACCTTTGATTTCACTCCCACAGGCAAAAATAACAGCGCTGCTGTTCTCTCATGCTCCAATACCAATGTTCCTTTATTGCATTGTGGACATATCCTGGCTGCAGCTCGTGCCTGCGGATATATTACACGACACCGCGGACAATATCCGTTCTGCAGTTCTGACCCACATTCTGGACAAAACATTTACTCTCCTCCTGTGTCGTCCTCTTCTGTATTTCTGCTCATTCTAATGTGTGTTTGAGGAATATAAAAAATGAAGGGAATCAATCCTTCAAGAGATACTGATCCAATATTTCTCTTGCTTTCTCACGTTTTTTCTGATGTTCAGTCAAATATGCAGCTATCCTCTCTGCTAACTCTTTCTTGCAGTGCCCACACAGTAATTCTCCATTCTTGCAGGTCTCTCTTCTTTCCTGCAACTTGGCATCATCGGGCTCGAACAAAAAATAGTAGTACTGGAATACTGTACACACATTAGGATTTCCTCCCAGCTTTTTCTGCTCCTCTAGTGTCTCTCTTCCGCCAGTGAAGGCATTCATCACCTTCTTTCGCACCTGTTCTGGCGTATCCACCGAAAAGATGGCGCTCTCCTCAGCAGATGCGGACATCTTCCCTGAAGGACCCTCTAAGGACGGCAAAAATATATTGTGGATGGCTGCTGGTTTGTAGTACCCCAGTTTTTCTGCTACATCTCTGGTGACCCTCCAATAGGGGTCTTGATCAATGGCTGCCGGTATCACCACTGGTGCTTTCCTCTTCTCTAGTTCACTGGGTAAAAAGCATGGCACAGCCTGTATGGCTGGAAAAAAGATCATGCCAATGTTCGTCGAGTTAGTAAATCCGAACACTGCCTTCACTGTGGAGAATGTCACCCGTTTTGCTATTTTTACTGCAATCGTGTACAATGTTTTCGCATAGTCAATGTCTGTGAACACAAACGTTTTTTCAGGATCAAACCCCTGGGCTATGAAATCCAATGCGTTATCGTACGCGAACTCTCGCGTTTGTTCTAATGTTAAATCTCTGTAATACATGAATTTTTCGTCATCTGTGATTTGAAAGTACATGGTCGCGCCAAACTTCTTTTGGAGATAACTACAGAAAATCCACGGCATCATGTGTCCCAAGTGGGTATGTCCTGAAGGTCCCCTTCCTGTGTAGATTGCAAAGGGGACACCTTTCTCGTACATGTCCAAAACCCAGTCAAAATCTCTATGCGAAAAAAAGATTTTCCTCCTCAAGAACGGGTGTAACTCCCCTGCTACCTTTTCCATCCTTTTCAAGATATCATCTGTCAAAGGAGAGGTCCCGAACTCCTCAATTAATTTATCGTAGTCCACCTCACCTTCTACTTCCCATGGAGTAACCTTGAAATCCATTGGATCACCTCCTTTTATTTTCTCTTCCTCTTTTAAGAGTTTCCCTCACAGAGTACCTTCACTACCTTCATGAGATCACTTCCTTTCGAGTTGCTAACTGGTATCCGCACACTATACAATGTTCGCCCTTCAACTCTTTGTCTAACTCTCTATCTCCTGTGTCCACATGTAGGACAGGTGTTGACACCACCTTCTCTGGGGCAGCTACTACAATGATATTCTCTGTGCCTACGTGTCGAATCACTTTCGGACTCAACTGCTGGTTTCCTCTACCAAAGATGAACCCTTGTCCACCAATGGGCGAAACAATGATTTTGGCCTTAGTCTCTTTCTCAAGTATTTCTAAGATATCTTTCTCTGAGCAGTCCTTTTTCACCAGAGTTCTCCCCTTGAGGATATCTGCACCCAGTAACGTCTTATCCACTTTCAGAGCATCTCCAATAGCCTTCGTTGTGGTTCCCGCCCCAATAATGTACACTGTATCCTCACGAAGCAATTCAGTGATGAAGGACGCAATCTCTCGCTTTTGGTAGTCATCATTTCCAACGTGTTTCGAACCCTGAACCTTTCTGTGCTTCGGTACTTGAGCATATCCGAACAGCTTCACCGATAGTACCCCTTTTCTGTATAACTCTTCATCGATGTCCAAAATCTCACAAAAGCCCGTCTTTATTGTCCCGTCCACAAACAGATGTACTGTTTCTGCTGCTGATTCTGGTGTCATTGCAAAGCAGGCAGAATACATTTTCACCCCCGCAGGTATGCCTAAAATAGGGGTGTCAGTAACGGAGGAGACATCTCTGGCTGTGCCATCTCCTCCGCAGAACACTAAGAGATCTACCTGCTCCTCCATAGCTTTAACAGCTTTTACTGTGTCTTCTCTAGTCGTCGTACATGAAGGCTCATACACCACAGTATAGTCAATGCCAGCTTCTTGTGCAGCTTCAGCACCCATGGTGCCTCCGCAGGTGCACACATTTAACCTCAGCTGTTTCAACATTCTTACTGCTCTTCTCTCTGAGTGGGGGACTGCGCCTAACTGCAGTGCCTTCTCTGTTAGACCATCAGTCCCCTTTAATCCTACCGTACCTCCTAGCCCAGCCACTGGATTCACAATCAACCCTATCATTGAATCACTGGCAATCCCTTTAGCGATTCTTCGATCAATTTCTCAGGATACTCGTAGTCCAGAAGCTGCCCCGAGTAGAATGCATCGTACGCTGACAAATCAAAGTAACCGTGTCCCGATAGGTTGAATAAAATAGTTTTTTCCTCATTTCTCTTTTTGCACTGTACTGCATGGTCTATCACTGATTTCACTGCATGGGCTGCCTCTGGGGCAGGAACTAACCCTTCTGTTTTGGCAAAGATATCGGCTGCTTCAAAGACCTCGTTCTGTGCATACGCTTCTGCTTCAATCAACCCTTGGTCGTATAACATGCTCACTAAGGGTGCATCTCCATGGTATCGTAACCCTCCCGCATGTATCTTGGGGGGCACAAACGTGTGTCCTAACGTGTACATTTTCACTAAGGGAGCCAACTTCACAGTATCTCCATAATCGTACCGGTATAACCCTCTGGTTAGTGTAGGACACGCTTTGGGTTCTACTGCTACAACCTGTATGTCACAGCCTTTGAGTTTGTCCTGTACAAAGGGAAAACTTAACCCAGAGAAATTCGAACCTCCGCCGCAGCATCCAATGACCACGTCAGGATAGGCCTCTCGCTCTTTGAGCTGATTCTTGGCTTCTAATCCAATCACTGTCTGGTGTAGCAACACGTGATTCAATACTGACCCTAACGAGTACTTGGTATCCTCGTGAGTAGCTGCATCCTCTACCGCTTCTGAAATAGCTATACCCAAACTCCCTGGAGAGTCAGGATCTTCTTCAAGTATTGTTCTCCCTGCATTGGTTTGAGTGCTTGGGCTTGCATACACGTTGGCACCCCACAATTGCATCAGCGATTTCCGGTACGGCTTTTGCTCGTACGATACCTTCACCATGTACACAGTGCATTCCAGTCCGAAGTGACAGCATGCAAAGCTTAACGCAGACCCCCATTGGCCTGCTCCTGTTTCTGTGGCCAACCTTGAAACTCCCTCTCTAAAGTTATAAAACGCCTGTGCCACTGCAGTGTTGGGTTTGTGGCTCCCCGGCGGCGAGACACCTTCGTACTTGTAAAAGATGTGAGCAGGAGTCTTCAAGTACTTCTCCAGGTTCTCTGCTCTGTACAACGGCGTGGGTCTCCATACAGAATACACTTCTCTTACTTCTTCTGGTATGGTAATATACTGTTGAGTACTTACTTCCTGTAGAATCAGCTCTTTCGGAAACAAGGGAGCTAAATCCTCAGGAGTAATGGGTTCCCCTGTTGCAGGGTGTCGTGGAGGCGGTAATGGAGTTACATCCGCCTGTATATTGTACCATTTTTTTGGGACTTCTAACATTGGCATCACCTCTGTTGATTCTTGAGAAAAACAGAAAGCCCTGGCTACCTATGCAGTAATGCTAGAAACGCCAAGGACATTCAAAAAACTGGGTAGGACTAGGCAAATGTTCCAGAAAATTCTTTGGTTCCGAGGTTATGATTCCCAGTCCACAGCAACACCTTACTTGTGAACTTGAGCACAGGTTTATAAATATTTTGGTTTGCAGGTGTGTAAACCTGTGGGTTTATCTCAGATTTGTTACACGTGTAACATTATTTTTTGGTTATTTGTATTTGCACCACTATCACTTTGTCGCTGTCTCCTCAGTCCTGAATTGAAGGGTAATGTGTGCACCCTCTGAAGGATTGTACGACAGAGCGATCGTGTCACCATCAGAAAGCGTACACTTTTGCATTTTTTCGTATTTCCCGTCTTTTTGTATGAAGGTTCCATTTACGCTGCTGTTGTCCTCAATCCAGCATTGGCCTTTATCTTTAAAGATTTTCGCATGAATTCGTGATATAAGCCTTTCAGGATCTGGGATTTTTATGTCAGCAGCTTTTCCTCTCCCGATAGTCATGGAAACCTTAGTGATGTAGAATACCTGGTCCTCAAAAATGAGGCGTGGTGCCACTACCAGCGTAACTACGAGAAGTATACCCTTCTTCACATTATCACCTAGTGTACCTTTCCTGAAACAATGAAGAGGTTTTGTTTTCTCTGAAAATAACTAATGGAAGCCTCGTGAATAGGGCAGCCCTACTCAGTAAGAGGTAAAGGGTGAAAACTCAATCTCTGGTAACAAATGGGATAAACGCCAAATTAACGATTTTATGGACCACAATATTTTTAACTATTCTCTGCACAAGAAATGCAAATTCGAAAGGAGGTGAGAATATGGATGAAAGAGAGAAGGTGTTGATTGCAACTATGAGTATTCTTGCGATTCTTGTAGTTTTTGCTGCTGCGTGCGTGACTGCCAGCTCTTTAACATCTCACTCCCCTTTGTACACTGTAAGAATGGAACGGGTGAGCAGCGAGATGGGCTTTTTACCTACTGAAGTGAACACATTTGTGTACACTGCAGAGAAAGGATGCATGCTGAACTGTGACTTTACTGGGAGTTGCTACACACAGCCCAGCGACGAGATCAAAGCAACGTGGTTTATAACATGCTCTTGGCCGAATACGTGCTGGGATACGTGCGACGATCCCACATGTCCAGATACATGCCCCTATACCTGTTGGGCAGTGACATGTTTGTATCCCACATGTCCAGATACATGTGAGCTCACATGTGAGGCCGAAACGTGCGAAGGAGAGACATGTCACAGTACGTGCGACCAAACATACTGTACATGCAAGCCTCCCCCATGCCCTATGGGGTAACCTTTCCTTTTCCTTTTTTTCTCAGTTTTGAACTATTGCTCTTTCGAACCCTTCAACAGGTTCTCATCATGAAAACATGGAGGAGTGCCATGATCAAAAGCTGAAATACCAAGAAACATAATGAAAAAATAATTAGAAAGGAAAAAAGAAAAAAAGAACTAACTAAATTCCTGTTCAAATCTCTTGATCAACGCATCTAGCTCCTTGAGTTCTCCTCGATCCAGAACTTCCTTAATCAGCTCGTCTGCCACTGCATCTATTTCAGCGCGAATCTCCTCCAGCGTCTTCTCATCTGTAATGACTCTGGTTTCACCGTTCTTTTTAATTCTGCATTTATCCTCTTTTACAGAGAGTTCAAACCCATCCGAGCGCAAAACTCTCTTGTGTTCCTTACAGATCAGCGTGATATTCCCCGTATGGAGCACTTTCTTGTCTTCATCCATCACCAGATCGATGTCATCGCCTCTGACTTTTACCTTATCGTTGACAGTAACGTGCAGGTCACCCTTCGTCAAAATGGTCTTCCCATTGGTGCTGATGGTAATATCCTCGTTCTTGGAACGAATCTGAATAAATAATCCACTTTTGACGAGACGATGCCGGGACTTAGACTCTCTGAATCCCCAGGGCCCAAAGCGCACGTGCTCTTCTCTTTCTGTATCCTCGAACTCTAGAGGACCCACCTTGACGTAATCACCGTGAGGTGTTTCTCTCACTGTGATAAAAGGTAAATCAACCTGGACATGTTTCAGCCTCTTTCTCACCTCATCAGTCAACTTCCCCTTTATCTGCAGCTGGGCAATCTCCAAAACTTCCTCCCTTTTCAGTCCAATGTCCTCAAAAGCTTCTTCATCAGCAGGGGAAACCTTTTGATCCTCTCTGATTGAATCCCATTCACGACCTGAAACCAAGGTAATCCCTCTGTACACATCCTGATACACCTTCACCTTTGCATCCACACGGTAAGAGCCTTCACCAAAGTAAATACCACCAATCTCCTTTCCTGCAATAATGGGAACAACCAACGACCCTTTGCTAATGTTCACCTGTGTCTTCCCCCGGGTAATCGATATGTCCTCCTTTGTAACGGAGACTTCTTCAGCAATTTCTGGCTCAATATCCTCTTTTTCTTCAAGTTCAACAAAGAAAGTAGGAGGTTTTCTCAAACCTCCCAGGATATATCCCAGGCCAATGGCTACAATGCCAGAGACCAGAGCCATATCTGCGTACTGCTGGAATATATCGAACACCTTGATGAAAATCCAGAAGAAAATGGAAACACCGCCGATAGCAAACAATACAGACCGTGCAGCCCAGTATCCTGCCTTGTACCGCAGCGATTTCACTGCATAGCCAATCAGCAAAAAGAAAATCCCTGTTACCACCAGATAGTCAATGTTAATCCCAATTTCCATATCACCGAACCAGCCAATCCATCTGAACACCTTGAATGCAATCCACAACCCGATCAAGGGCCATCCTACATTGGTGAAGAACTTCTGGATTTTTGTGCTCGCAGAATACCGTCGTCTAAAAGCTGTAGGCACCCGCGAAAGCAGGTAAAACCCCACTGCAAGCTGCAGAAATTCCACCTCGTACGCGTACTTACCCATGATCTCTGTGACTGCTGCAATGAACCACAGAATCAAGAAGACTGCTGCTATCCTTCCCAAAGTTTCCTTTGCCGTGTCTAATTGATCTTTCATTATAGATCACCTACTAAATCTTTTACTTCTCGAATCAACTTCCAGATATCTGAGAATCCTAGCTTGATTTTGACACTGTCCTCTGAAATATCGAATTTGCCTTCTGATCTTAAATCCTTGACCACTTCTATGATAGTACCGATCTTCTCTGATTGAACAGTCTCTGCTCCCAGAAATGTCTCTCCACATTCGCAGTGGAATTCCTCCACATCAAAATCTGTAAGAATTCTATCCCAGTCGTCTACGTAGTCAGTAAAGGCCACCTTCCTCTCCACTCGCTGCTTGCGTCCGCAGTACGGACAGGTCACTTTAAGAGAGATTTCATCCTTCATTGGCACCACCTTTTTTTGCAAAGAGAAATCCCACCAGCCTCAACGCAATTTTCCCGTGGACTGTAATCAAGTACCTCCCGCGGTAGCGTTCCTGTTCTGCATACTCTGCATCAATCAGACTGGAGAGATGAAACCGCAGCGGACTGTGCTCCAGCCCTGTTAATTCCACGAGATCAGTAAAGTACTTCCCTTCAGTGTACAATCCCTGTAAAATTTTCAGCCGTTCACTGTTGGCCAGAGGTTTTAAGATCTCAGAAGCTTTCACTGGATCAAACTCTGTATACTGCGTAAAGTCCTTCTGTTCTGACAGGAGCTTTCTCACATCTTGTGTAATCTCCTGTACTTCAGTCACTGGTGGAGCTTGATACTGTTTGAGGAGTTCATCTCGTAACTGCCTCATTTCAGCTCTCAGCTCTTCTCTAAGTTCCTTTTTCATGTGCTCTATGTCTTCCATGTTGTCACCTGGTACATTTCTATGTACTTCTAGTATTCTCCATTTATAAACTTTTCGGTCAAAGTGTATTTCAAATCTATGAAATTATTATTTAAGTATATTAATTTGAACTTCATGTGCATTTTGTGTAGTGTGGAGCAACGCCTTATTATCCTCTTAATACATACTTCGGAAAATTATATCACGTAACCCCCCAATTGCCAGATCAACAGAACGTTTTAGTTTTTTGAAGGGGTTTTCAAGCTTTTTTTCATGATTAGGGTTCCAAAATTAAAATCAAAAATGAGAACTCATTAGGAGTGGTGGCCCTGAACCTAGCGGCAGCTTGCAGTAATTCCACTTCTTCTCATACTACGTTCATGACGTGTTCCAGGATTTTGTATATATCATCGATCTGATCCTTTTCGGTGAACCCCATACTAAAACTATCACAGTGTTCCATGACAAAGGGTAACCCCTCCTCTGGTGGTATTTTCCCTGGCAGCGGGTTTTCAGCCACTACCTTTTTTTCTGTACTTTTTATGGTCTCTAATGCCACTTTTCTACTGGGAACCATGTACTTTCCTTCCTTGTTGATAGATGTTAAATATGCAGAAAAGTCAATATCAATTGTATCCAGTACAGGTATGGATGTACCTGGTGCATTGGTAGCCAGCCCCGGTATCATTCCTGCATCCCTTATTTCTTTTGTAATACCACGAAGGAGTTCTCTATTTAACGAATCAGTTTGCGAAGGGTGGACAAAAACCAGAACAGTCTTTAACATGGAAAGTTTTTTCAATTGGAGAGCAATATCCTTTACATTCAAGGAAGCAGCAATTGGAAATGGTTCAACATCGTACGCCATCTTAACTGCTTTCAATATGTTGTCAAAACACAGTACATGAGCACCCTTGCAGCCCTGCTTAACGAAATGAACAAATATATCTGCCATATTATCAGGGTGGTTGTAGAACCGTACCCTGTATTCAAAAGCTCTGAACCCAAACTGTCCAATTCCCACAAAGGGGGCTGATCCGCACAGCATGATTGGTAGTTCTTTGTCCTCAATTTTAAAGGTTGGAAAGTCCACACGATCACCAGATGTACTTTCATTATCCACTTATTAAGGTTTGGTTATCGGGGTTGTCACTGTTTTGAATTTTCTCTCTTTTGTTACACGTGTAACAAAATATTCTGTTGAAGCATGTAATCCAGAATCACAGCAAATGAAGACTGGTTATGTAGTGAGTAAAGTAACCCCTTACCAACGTACCAAAAGACTACCATATAATCTCCAACCCTATTCTATGAAGGCGTTTGTCGCGGGTTATGAGCGGAACCCCCAAATGTAATGAAGTAGCAGCAATGAGCCTATCCCATGGATCTGAAATTCTTTCTCTAGAAATCGTACTACTCTTCTCAATTATTGGTAAACACAAAGGTTCTACTCTATAATTCCATGATAAAGGTACCATTTTAATAAAACTGCCAAAATCAATAGGAATCCTTCTTTTTTCTGTAAGATAAAGCACTTCAAAGAAGACAATACACGGGATAAATATGTAATCTTGTCCTTTATCCACCTTTTCAAAGGCTTGTTTAGCTTTCATGGAAAGGTTCGGATCATCTGTCATATACCAGACCAGTGCATGGGTATCAGTGACGTAAGGCATTACCATTTCTCCTCAAGAATTTTTAGGAGTTCTTTTCGTGTTTCTCGAATATCTTCGTCAGATATTGTTGTTCCCTTCCAGATGCCACCTAACTGTACTATGTGGAGATTTTTCCTGAATTCTTCCGACTCTCCAGTGTAGTCTGTAATCGCAAGAGCGCAGATCGTTCCTTCATCATCCCACCATAACTTGAAGTGGCCCACTTCTTTATTGGGACTTCCTATTACTGGGCGGTTAATAAAAAATAACTCATCACTAGATGGTTTATACTGTATTTTCATTTTTCCCCTCCAGAGAGTAAGAGTATTAATACAAGAATCCCTCCAACAATGAGCAGGGCTTTTTCCCGCTCTATTTTTTTTAATTGTAGCGATTTCACATAGGAGGTCGCTTTAATCAGGGCCTCTTGGGGCTGTTCAGGATCATATTTGATGTACTCTCGACCTTGTAAAGCTGCCAAATTTTCAGGATTTGTTCCCTTTTCTACAAGTGGTATGACTGGTTTACCAGTCTTGAGTGCATATCCAACCTCTTGCTGTACCCAAGGTGAGCGTACACCATGTTCGGTCAATAAGACAACGACACAGTCGGCTTTATTTATCTGTGCAAATATCTTTTGATCAATGGGTTCGCCCGGAGTGAGGTACCACTCTGCCACAAAAACATTTAGCTCAAACTTTGTGAGCAAGTTCGCTAGAGCTATAACAAGCCCTCGATCTTTGGTGCTGTGGCTTATGAAAACTGTGTATGTCATTTTTCACCTCTTTGGTAACATGTATATGGTGGCATAAGTTGTATATGGTGGCATAAGTGAAATTCGCTTGGTTAATAGGGAGGTATATACGAATGTCGCACTGCATTTCATCTTCTCACACACCATTTTTACTGAGATTTCCGTCTTTTTTCTGGACCATTTGAGGAGCCTTGTATTATGAGAATATATTTGAGATTTTTAAGGTTTTGGTCTTGCAGGGGTCCCATCCACCGAAGACTTGACAACCCCGACCAATGAATTTTTCTGTTTTTCTGTTTCCAAGTATACCATATGTGATGATAATTGACAATAAATTTATTTACTAAATGTGAACTTTTTGTTTGCAAGGTAATTATTGCTCAATGCCACCAAAATGGCAACAAGCTGTGCTGCCATATACCACATACCAGTATATTCAGTCAACACGTACAAAACTGACAAGTTAATGCCTAAACTGACAACGCTTATGACAAAAAATGATACAAACTGCCTGGGAATTTCAGGAGCAGTATCCTGGAATGTCCAGTACTTGTTTAGTACAAAGTTATTCACTACAGCTACTGTAAACCCTATTGCTGCAGAAATCATGTACCAGATATGGAAAAACTCTGTCAAAAAATACAACAATCCCAGATGGATTACCCCTCCAATGCTGCCTACAATGCAGAACTTCATAAATTGGACAGGGTATTCTTTTATCATTGTGAAAAGTACATCTCCTCTTTAAAAGGGTTTTTCAGTTATGTTTCACGTGGTGGTTCTCACTTTGTTACACGTGTAACATCACAGCACTGTCTGTCAAGTATGGCCATGTTCATGACAGCCAATTGACAGGTTCAAGTTCATATCCTATTTGAGATAGGCAGCAACTGCTGCTTTGGGTAAATTCTCCAGTATGGTCTGGTATGCTTCGCAGGGCGTCCAGCATCCAGGGCATTCTCCCCTTTTTATTTGCTGAAGAATGGATTGAGCGTATTCAGTTTGTAACAGGGTTTGTAACGAGGATTCTTTGAGATTCCCAAAGGGGGTATCCATGGAAATACAGGGATACAAAAACCCGTACGGGTCTAAAAAGAAAGAAGAGCACCCGGAGACGCATTTGAGAGAAACAGGTTTGCCTCGAAGGTACTTCTTGAGTAACCTGAGATACACACCAGGGAATAACCCCTCTATACCTGCATGGCCGCATAAAGAAAGAAACTCATCCACCTGGGAAATAGATGACGTATCGTGGAGGTCGTTCTGTTCAGTATTGTAAAAAAAGGAAGAGTGAGCAGCAGTGATAACCACTCGTGAGTAATCTGTAACACCAAAGGAATCCAAAGTCTCCTTGAGGTGTCCCGCATTGTGCTTTGATATAGTAAACTCCAGAAGGGCTCTAAATCGATTGTTGTCTATTGTGTTAAGCAGTTCATACGTCTTGTGAGCTTTTTTCCACATTCCCTTCACCCCTCTTAATTGGTCATGCAAGGATTCATCACCATCCAGACTGACAGTGACAAACACATTGGGAATTTCAGTTTTCTCAAGGACAGTTTCTGCAGTCTTGAAAGTCTTTTCCGGGAAAGATCCATTGGTAGGAATGGATAACATGTGTAAATGCGGATTGTGCTTGTCCACAACTAACGCAATATCAGCAATATCTTCTCTGAGAAATGGTTCTCCTCCTGTTAAAGAAACCCATGATAAATCGAAATCTTTAAAAATTTTATCAATCTCAGGCAATGTTAATTCTTCTTTTTGCTTTTCCGGTGAATCTGCGTATTTTTTCCAGATATTACAGATTGTGCATCGCGCATTACATCTGTAGGTTACTGCATAGTTCAACTTGTACGGATTTCCTTTCAGTTTTGCCTGGGCTATGCTGTATGCCAGACTGTGCATTTTTCTCATAGCGGTCTCCTCCCATTATAGTGGCCGTTGAATTTATAAACCTTTTGAATATTCAATTGTTGGTGGTTATCTCAGGTTTGTTACACGTGTAACAAATCATTTCCTTTTTTGGTTTTATAGAGGATTTTTGATATATGTGAAAACTACCTGACTACCTGACCATAAGATTTAACAGTGAGAAGATGAAGTAAAGTACATGCTGGTGAAGTTCGAAGTATATAACGATGGTAAATATTGGTGTGCTCGTGGAACTGGAGAGGATATCTTCACACAGGGAAAAACTCTGGATGAACTCATGAATAATATGAAAGAAGCCGTAGAAGTACACTTCACAGAACTCCTCGAAAAAGGCGAGCACAAAAATACTCTCCCTTTCTGAATTTGAGATGGAACCTTTGCAGAAGTTACTAACCTACAAATTCCAACCACATCACAATGTCATCAATTCGCGATAAGGTAATATCATGGGTTCCTTCTCGATCTTTCCCTGCCAGAACAATCATGGACTGCTTTCTGAAATCTATATTGTCATGGGCAAACAAGTAGGGGCCTGTTTTCTCAATCATTCTCATTTCGGTCTCTGTGAGCACTCTCTCAACAATTTCACCCATGCCTTCTGGTGATTCGTGGCCTCCCAAAAGGATGATTTTGGGGGAAAACCATCTATAGATATCAAATTCGTCAGGAGTAATCCTCCTCACCCGGTACCCCTTTTCGGTGAGAATACTCTTTAGTTCCTTACCTGTTAACTCGTAATCTATGGAGTTACACACCAGTAAAACCTCTCTAAAGGGGGCAAATACACTCATTCTACTGGTGTCTGCTGATAACTCCCCCCCACACCTCATTAAAAGGATAGAGAGCGTATCATCCTCTATAGATACGGTCGCATTCCCCGGGACAGCAATCCATTCTCTCAAAAAAGAGAAGTAGTCTGTTGTTACCGGTTCAGACACAGGGTATACATCGTTTCCAAACGCTATGAATTCCACGGGTTCTGGAACCAAGAACAGGTTTCTCCCCGATCTGCTCTCCCAGGAAGCTACCTGTGCTATAGTATCAATGTCTGGGACTCCTCGCAATACACCAATAGTCTGCAAGAACAGGAGTTCTGTTTTCACTCCTTTTTCCCAGTTGTATTTTTCTTCGTGAGTCTTTAACACCATCATATCATACGCCACCATGGCAGTGGCCAACCCGTAATGTGCTTTGTAGACAGCAAACTCCCTTTCACCTGTTTCACCAAAGGAGGGTATGACATTGTAGTATAATTCAAAAGAGAATCCTTCATGTTTGAACAATTTTAGTAACTCCATATCTAACGTCAGGTCATACACTACCGTTACGGTGGGGTCTGAAATACAGCAGTTAACAGGTGCAGCTAAAACGAAAAGTGCAGCCAAAACCAGGATGACTTCTCGCCTCACACATAAACCTCCACTGTGACTTCATTTTCATCCACTAGTCCATCTGTATCTGTATCTGTCCATCGCACCATGACCATGTGGGAACCTTGGTAGGTTTGCCAGTTTGTGATATCACCCAGGAAAACTGACGCAGCGTACGTACCCTGCCAGCCGTACCCCCATACTAAGAGGACATACCTTCCATTGTGTTCTGCCAGGTATACGATAGCAATATCCTCATTGGGGTACTGAGTCAAATCCAGGTAGATAGAATGTGAGTCTGCAAAAATCTCAAAGCTCACGCCTGCCACGTAGCTGTAGGTAACACCGAAGTATCCGTCAAACTCATCTGCTATCAAGTTGATAGCAGGCCCACCCACAGGTATCAGATTCCCGGTGTCATGTTCTGTTGTGGTTAGAAGGACGTCCGTTCTCCCTTCTGGGTTCTCTAGTGCTCCTGCTTGGCCCAGAGCAAAGGCTATCTTTGCAGATCCCAGAACATCAGTACAGTATGCATTGTTACCTGCCACTAAAAACGTATTGGTGGAGAACAAATCTGCAAGATTCCCAAACGTGGGAATGGGTCCCAAAAAGTCAAAGATTCGCTGCATTACCTCTTGACGACCTACAGCTGACAAGATACCTTCAAACCGGAACGCACAAAAGATCACTTCATACCCACCAGAGTAAGTGAGAGCTATATACTCACCATCTTCATTGGAGAATGCATACTCTGAGGCGCCATCTTTTGTGATCCAGTCTGCATAGTCTTGTAACCCACAGCCTGCAGAAACCCAGCACATCTCGTAAGGACCGAGTCCATGTCCCACCTCATTTCCTGCTACTCCTGCTAAGAAGTTCACCCCTGTGTCTTCTCCCTCATTGATAGTGTGTAAATAGGTTCTCAAAAACGTACTGGGGTACCTCCCATCCAGTTTCAGGTCCCATACGTAATCTTGGCTGGATAAAAAGAGCTTTCCACCTCCAGTTAAATATTGGATTAAAACAGTTTCATCAGCCGGGGACAATGTGGTGGAAAAATCTGACCCTGTGAACCAGATAAGTATGGAATGAGCCTGTAAATACGCTAGATTAGGAGTGCCGTGTATTCCTGCATCGTAGTAATCGTAGGGGATTCCCAAAGCATCCAAGGTATCTGTGTAGTAACTTTCCACGTGTGTCAAGGATCTGCCGTTATCATCATCAATAACGGCCACTGCATGCAGAGGAGGCGGTAAGGTGGTGTAGTAAGTGGTGAGGAATTCATCCCATTGGGTGCTGACAGCAAAATTCGTTTCTGTTTCGTATCGTGAAAGATAGTCGTACAATCCATACGGAAAGTAAATGGAGATACCGTGCGAATTTGCATTGATAATACCGTGTCCTTCGTTGATGACTGAATTGAATACAGCATTCATCACGTTCTGCGCATCATTCTGGATGACAGGGTCTGGAATTTCACTCTGGATTAACTGGGCAAAATGGTACAAATCGATGAAATCAGCATCCATGTACTCTTCTACTTGATCTCTCGCATCTCTTATATCATAAAAGTAGGTGGTGATATTATTGGTTAAGTCTATGGCCAGCGCGTCCACTGCTGCTGCAACTGCTGCAATCTGGGACAAATCTACAGCAGATTGGGTTTCAAACCCTCCAAATCCATAGAAATTCATGTAGTCAGTAACAATTCGGGAGGCAACTTGTGCAGGAGTACTGGTAGGGTTGGCAACCAACCAGTTCATGGTGGCTCGGTAATCCCAGCCATCATAAGGTTCAGACTCTTCAGAACCCACCATATATGAACTGTAGGGGGAGATTTCATACCCTATTTCCAGCATAGCCATTAAGCACGCATCAAATCCCACTACATGAATGGGGGCTGCCCCTCCACTGGTAATACTATTTAAAGCAGTGTCAAGATCTGGTGTGGTCAAATAATCGAAGTCAGTATCATCGTAACACACACCCTTTAAAGGTTCTCTCTTCACCATTCTGGTGAGTGCACCCTTCTGGGTAACCTGGGCGGACCGGGTCTTCCAGCCATCACCGTGATCCCATAACACCAGTAAATAGTAATCTGCAGGATAAGTTGTCCGTGCCCAGTTCACAAAGTCTATTAACGTATTGGGGTGACCCATATTGAGCTCGCCTAAATCGGAAATTAATGTGGAGACAATAGTAGTATCATATCCATTGGCATCTGGTGTGACGTAGTATCTTTGAGTAGTTTCCCAGTCTCCATTTGATGAATCATACCCGGATATGCGGTCAATCTGGACCACAATGTTCACATTTGCATCTGAACCCGCATCTTCGAGCTCGTTGAAATCATCAATAGCTGCTCCCTCAAGGTTATTATCTCCATCCATGTACACCATGACAGTCCAGTAGGGCTGACTGGCTGAAGGTGGTACTGTAAGTGTGGTAATAAAAAAGACGAGTATCCAAACGAATAAGTTCTTTTTCATGGTATCTCCTCTCGAGATTTGTTTTATACGATTGTAACTTATACGATTGTAACTTTTTAAAGATTGCGGAAAGTATGTGGTACTATCTGGCAAGTATCTGGTTTAGAACTATTCCTAATTTTTGGGAAAATTAGATTATTTGGATTATTTTCCCATACAGGATACTAATTAATATCATTACACCCTTTGGTAATCTATAGTTTCATATAAATGAAATTTTTGTTCAATTTTTCGTTTTTCTGTGCTCAGGGATAAAGATCATATATATGAATGTTACACGTGTAACACCGGTAGTGGGCTGCATGTTGTAGATTATGATAGTCAACCGTTAACAAAGAGAGGTTCTTACAGAAGTTTGGGGGAATTGAAGAGAGGACATTCCCCTGGCTTGGGTTGCTCAACGTTTTAGGTTTTTCGGACTGGTGATAGAGTCTTGCTGAATGGTTTACCTTTTGGTGGTTGCTCATGAAGGTTCTGTCCATGTACTTAGAGAATAAGTTACAAACAAAACAACAACCATAGAGGAGTACTTCCTCGTTTTCAGAAGGGCTGTTCATGTGTCATGCACAAACCTTTTAATACATGATATTTAATTCTCTCATATGATAAAGGTGGAGATACCAAAAGAATTCTCTCTTTTATGCAAGATCGACGAGGACGACATACCAGCGTACATCAGAAAATTGATAACTTTGGAACTCTTCAGGGAAGGAAAGATCTCCATAGGGAAAGCCTCAGAAATAGCAGGATTATCTGTTTGGGAAATGATGTCTTTGCTAAAAGAAAAGAAAATTCCTCTGAATTATTCGGTAAAAGACTTTGAAAAAGATATGAAATTAGTAAAAGAGGCTCTTGAATGAAGGTAGTCTTAGATTCATCTTGCATCATAATTTTATCTCAAATAGAGAAAATGGATATTCTAAAAATGCTATTTTCTGAGATATTTGTGTCAGAAGCAGTTTTTAAAGAATTCATGGTTAAGGCTCCCGGTACAGAAGGAGTTTGTCAAATTTTCGGTGGATGGAACCCCCCCTGAATACATGAATTTTCTTTTTATAGTTAAATTGTGGATGAAATGATAATTTATCTGAAATGTTACACGTGTAACACATTGACTTCCAAAGACTGGACAACCCCCAATCTAGCTTTGTGTAGATTAGATTTTTGTTTGATTATTTATTCTTCCTGCGCTCTTGGATAAAGACTACATGCAAAATGTTACGGGTGTAACTGGGGAACAGAGTGTACATTGTGGATTAAAATATTCCAGATTCCCCAAAATAAGATCCATGGTTACCTAAAGAAAAGCAAATCCTTGCTAGAATCTGTGAACACCGAAAGGTATTTATATTTCTATTAAGAAAATCCCTTGTGGATATGGAAGGGACAGGCAGTGCAGAGACCCCGGGAAGCACAGGGGGGGAGCACTATGGAAAGAGAATAAAAGATGTATTGAAAAGGGTATTGAATAAACTGGCCCACATCAGATTGTGTTTTGATATAGTGTTTCTTGTTTTGGTTCTAGAAGTTTTGTGGGAATTAACAAGTTATGTCTTAAATAAATCTGACGAGATTATTGAGTTATCCAGGGATGTTATTTCATCAAATATAAGGAGTTATTTTATAAATTTTGATCCTTATACGACAATATTGCATTCTATGCTTATTATTGCTGGCATCTTAGCTTTTTACTCCATATTAGGTGCTCTTAATTATTTTTTTGGCAAGAAGAAAAATAAACCAAAAACAGGAAGACTTTTAACAATAATAGGATTTCTCATTCTTGATTTGTTATTATATTCCTTGCTTAGATTTGTCTTCAATGAAGAGAATATCAGAGAAGACTACAAATGGTTAGCAGTTCTAATTCTGGTATGTGCTGTAGTATTACAATCAGAAAAATTAAGAAATCCAAAAAAATCATTGAAAGATATAAGAAATTATGTGGGAGATCATCTTTGGAGCACGGGAATATTCTTTTATTCTTTGTTTTTCTATTTCATCGTTTGTTTCTTCTTTACTGAAATGAAGGAGACTAAAACTGGAAATTATGCAGGAGTATTTACTCTTCCTGGGATTGCTATTTTGATTCCGGTAGGATTCTTCATTTGTGCATTTGTTATCGAGAGAATAGCACACAAAAACGCAGAGATTTTAGAATCATTGAAAGTGAAAATAAAAGGAACCTGGAAAAAAATTATAAAAGATCTACAAAAAAATATAGGTTCCCTTCTGGCTCATTTTCTTGTGGTAATTTCCAGCTATATTTTCTTGAAGGCGATTTTCAATGTAATTTTGCCTGAAGAATCCACAATCGTGCCTGAAGAGTCTTCAAAAATCTTATTAACTCTGGTAGATATAAATGATAATCTTTTTATTATTCTTTTAGTTCCACTGTATATTTTCTTTTATAGAGCAGGTTCAGGCACATTGGAAAGCATCTATCAGAGAATATATGGATATCTCGAGAAACCAGCAGGACTTGTTCCGCTCAAAAGTAGAAAAGAATATGTTGTAAGAATATTTGTCAAAATAACAAAATTAGTTATTTTTATTCTTATCATTGTAAGTTTTCTTAGCAGGTTCGAAATATTCAAGCTTGATTTCCTTTCAAAAGAACCCTACAATTATATGATAGGGACAGGCATTGCAGTCCCCATAACATTATGGCTTATAGTCTTGCTTCTTGATCCGTTTTTTGAAGGAGAAACAATTGAAGTAGGTTCTAATAAAGGCAAAATTAAAAGAGTTGACGTTTTCTTCACAAAAATGGAAACAATGACAGGAGAAAAGATATATTTGCCTAACATGGAATTACTAGCAAAAACAATAAGAAGACTCAATGCAAGAGAACCTCAAAAGAAAGCAGGGGGTAAAAAGGAGGAAGAGAAAAGCCAAGGCAAGAAGGAGGAAGAGAAAAGCCAAGGCAAGAAGGAGGAAGAGAAAAGCCAAGGCAAGAAGGAGGAAGAGAAAAGCCAAGGCAAGAAGGAGGAAGAGAAAGGAATAATGATTTACTTTTCATGTACATTAAGTTATGTATACGATCCATGTGAAATTGAAAGAACATTTAAGAGCTTATTTGGAGAAACAGAAACTGATAAATCTAAAAATAAAAAGAAAAATGAATCCAAAGAAGAAAAGAAAAAGGTTTTTGAAAAATATCTTCAAGAAATCGATTACATTATTTCAGAAGAAGAACTGGAATATATTTTTTCTGAGGAATCTCATCCCTTTGTATTCATAGAAGAATTCAAAGATTATGGAGTTGTGTATAGATTTAACTTTCGTGTGAGAGATTCTCTTTATGCACCTATCTTTAGAGGTTATTTCATGAAGAAATTCAAAGAAAAAATGGATAAAGAAGGCATGCCTATTGTTACACCAGTTAAATTTGAAATAAAGGATATAGGCAGGAAAGAGTTTCGTTGGTAATTTGAAATAAAGAGTTGATGTATTAATAATTGAACCACAACATTTTTCAACATCGCATCCCATATCCACCCATGGGAAAAACCTACATTGGAACCAGCGGCTGGTCCTACGATGACTGGATAGGACCCTTCTACCCCAAGAACATAAAAAAGGGAAAAATGCTCGATTTTTACGCTCAAGAGTTCAACCTGGTGGAAATCAACTCCACTTTTTACGCTCTCCCCAACAAGTATGCAGTCATAGCATGGAACAAAAAAGTACCTTCTGATTTCGTATTCACTGCAAAAATACCCAAAGAAATAACCCACAAACGATTTCTCAAAAATGCTGAACCCATCTTCAAAGAATTCTACTCCTTAATGCACCCCTTA
>Ga0209636_10001602_pt1 | contig 22927 bp, 27 predicted proteins | sample DeeMarSWOR152_54_FD_187464 | JGI IMG/M metagenome (GOLD analysis project Ga0209636, IMG submission 187464) | Marine sediment microbial communities from White Oak River estuary, North Carolina - WOR-1-52-54 (SPAdes) (version 2) | ecosystem: Environmental > Aquatic > Marine > Intertidal zone >...
AATAGTAAGCTCCATATATAGAGGGGGTATAGACAAAAAAATCGCACAATAGACGCGCTGAACAGAACGAAAACAACTTAAATCCCGCCAACCAAATAACTCTCCTAACAAACACCAACTAAAAGGCGAACAAACATGAGAAGCGACGAAATGAAAAGTGGAATAGAAAGAGCGCCTCACAGATCACTGTTGAAGGCGTTAGGTTTAACCGACAAAGACATAGCTAAGCCTTTCATAGGCGTAGCAAACAGCTTCACCACAATCGTTCCAGGCCACATACACCTGAAAAACATCGCCGAAGCCGTAAAAGCAGGCATCGTGGAAGCAGGAGGAACACCCTTCGAATTCAACACCATCGCGGTTTGCGACGGCCTAGCCATGGGACACCAAGGAATGCGCTACTCGCTGCCTTCACGCGAATTAATAGCTGACTCCGTTGAAATCATGGTGCAAGCACACCGCTTAGACGGAGTAGTTTTGGTTTCAGACTGCGACAAAATCACACCTGGCATGCTCATGGCAGCAGCACGCTTAGATGTCCCTGCCATCTCAGTCACTGGCGGCGCAATGGAATCTGGCACGTTTAACGGCGAAAAAGTCGGCGTAACTAACGTTTTTGAAGGCATGGGCAAAGTCATCGCTGGAAAAATGACGCCTGAAGAGCTTGCACGGTTGGAGAACGTGGCTTGCCCAGGCTGCGGCAGCTGCAACGGCATGTTCACAGCCAACACCATGGCTTGCTTGACCGAAGCATTAGGAATGTCTCTGCCATACTGCGCCACTGTACTGGCTACAAACGCCACAAAGTTGAGAATAGCCAAGGAAACCGGCGAGAAAATCGTTGAGCTCACCTGCAAAAACCTGAAGCCCTCACAAATCTTAACGCGAAAGGCTTTTGAGAACGCTGTGGCAGTGGACATGGCTCTTGGCGGCTCCACAAACTCGGTGCTGCACCTTTCTGCCATAGCCCGAGAAGCCGGAATCTCCTTGCCCTTAAGCGTTTTTGACGAGATAAGCAGGCGAGTTCCACACCTGTGTAACATGGTGCCTAGTGGACCCTACGACATGGAAGATTTAGACAATGCTGGAGGCTTGCCAGCTCTGATGAAGGAGCTTTCACCGTTGCTTCACGTGGATGCGCTTACGGTGACTGGCAGTACTGTTCGCGAAAACCTGCACAACGCCAAGGTCTTGAACGCTAATGTCATTCGCCCATTAGCCAAGCCTGTCCACAAAGGCGGTGGAATAGCCGTTTTGTCGGGAAACCTTGCTCCGAAAGGCGCTGTGGTGAAGACAGTGGCTGTTTCACCTAACATGCTTAAGCACACTGGTCCAGCAAGAGTTTTCGATTCAGAGAAAGACTCTGTAACGGCTATGAAAAAACGCGAGATTCAGCCAGGCGATGTAATCGTCATCCGCTACGAAGGACCCAAAGGCGGACCAGGCATGCCGGAAATGCTGGTGCCAACAGCTACGATAACGGGTATGGGTTTAAGCGAGTCAGTTGCTTTGCTAACTGACGGCAGGTTTTCAGGTGCCACGAGAGGGCCTTGCATCGGTCATGTTGCGCCAGAAGCTGCGGAGGGTGGTCCACTCGCGGTAATCAAGAATGGCGATGTAATCACTATAGACATTTCTAATCGAGCTTTGAACGTGGATCTGACGGAGGAGGAAATTAAGAAGCGTTTGGAGGCGTGGAAGCCGAAGCCACCGAGAATTACTAAAGGCTACTTGGCTCGATATTCGCCAACGCCTACCGAATAACCTTAAAACTAGTGCTCAGCGAAACTTATACCCCCTCTATATAAAGGCTGAAAAACCCAATTGGTTCCCTGCGCCGTAATCGACGCGGCATAAAGCGGCACGATGGAAAACGATTATTGAAATGAAATTCGGGCTTATTACGCAAAACTTTATAACAGCGCCTAACATTTTGCATTCGTAAAAAAGGTGGAAACACGTGAAATTCGGCACATACGTATTTGAGCCAAAGAAAGCTGAAGGCTTTGACTTTCATTTATTTCGTGTGAAACCAGAGGTAGGCAGGCGATTACCGCCCGTATCAGACATGTACAGCAACGTCGCCATTTTCGGAGACAACGTTACCGCCCGAAATCATCCAGATTGGATTTCTCAGTCGCCCCTTGGTCCCGCATGGAGAACGAATGATAATTTCAACGTCCGCTGGGACATTCTCTGTCACACGCAACCTGAACATAGAGCAGAACAGCTCGATTACATAGAAGACGTTGCTAAGCATTCTCCAGGAGTTTGGCTGAACAGCATGCACTTTGCAGAGCACGGACACTGCACTTGCCAACGTTGCAACAAGCTATGGAAGAAAAGCGGACTCAGCTGGTTAGAATGGCGCAAAAAAGAAGTAACCGACTACATTGCCCAAATCAGGGAACGCGTGAAAAACGAGCTGGTCATAGGCTTGCTTCCTGATCCAGTGAATTCTTACGAGCGCTTCGGAGTGGACTTTGACGCTCTTGCACCGTACGCTGATGCGTTCAACGTCGTGATGTTCTCGAAGAACTATGCTACTCCATGGTACTGGGAAATGCTATGCAGAGCCTTCAGAAAGTTGCTGAAGAAGCCTATGTACATCAGCCTGTACGTTTTCGGTCCTGGAGACAACCCGATGGAAGTACCATCGCCAAGTGAACTGGTAACACTTTCGGTTCGCGCTGGAAGAACAGGTATAGATGGAATTCTCTATCTTACAGACAAAGCTGGCCAAATCTGGGATTTTCAGAAGGCAGTAGTAGACAGAGTTGAGCTCAGGCAAAAACTAAAGACCTACGGATGCCAAGAAGTGTTAGACTTCTTCGCCAGCTGGGAAAAAGTAGTAGAGTAAGCCTTCTAGAACAAAAACATAGATACAGGCAGTCGCAACGCTGAAAGGTTGAAACAAATCACCACACTGCCCTTTTATTTCTTCCAAAAATCGCCACTTCTTATGCCAACCACTCAGAAGCCTTTAGACTCTGCATACTGACTTTTAACGTGAAAAACGTACCTTTAAGCCTCAGCCCCAGTTATAGAAAAAGTGGGAGAACAAAACATAGATAAATGCCAAAAACATCTGTCATAGACGTTAGGAGAAATGTCAATGACAAGCAAAATACTAGTAAAAGACCTAATGTCTACAAACGTTAATGTCTTCGAAAACGAATCAAGCGCCCTAGAAATAGCGAAAGCAATGTCTTATTGCGACGTAGACTACGTGATCGTAGTGCAGAGCAGAAAACCAACTGGCATAATAACCGAGCGAGATGTCATAGTGCGCATGCTCACGCAAGGGTTAGATCCCAGCGTAGTTGTAGCTAGAGCCATATACACCAACCCGCTGGTGACAATTGAAGAGTCAGCAACAGTGGAAGAAGCAGCCAAACTAATGAAGGAATGGAAAATCAAGCATTTACCAGTAACAAGAAACGGTAAAATCGCAGGGATGCTAACCTATCTTGACATCGCATTCAATGTTCCAGAACTGCTACCTGTGATGAAAGAACTATATCGCCCCTCAAAATAGGGCAAGTTAAACCATTGAAAAGGTACTAAACTCTCTCACATAACTCCGCCTAGAGTTCTAGATACGCTAAAATTCAAGAAAAGACGGGCTTTGCTTTGCCCTTTTTTGTTTAAGCACACGCTGACGAAACAGCAGTATCCAGGCGGAGACTTGGGCGGCTTCTGAAATCGCCTTGAAACTGCGAATTTTTAGGCAATTCCAATGTTCGGAATCCCATCTTTAATCTGAGTCTTCACAGAGAATAGAGAAAAATTGAAAAATACATTTGGCATAATTTAGGGGACAATAAAGAGGGCTTAAGGTTTGGATGAAGTCTTAGAGATGCTAGGCAAAACCGCAAAGAAGATTCAGAAGGCTCTTGACGAAAGCAAGAAAGCAGCGTCGAAGCAAACAACCGCCTATGAGAAGATACTTCAATCGAAGGGGGCTTCTAAGGAACAAAAAATTAGAGCGTTCATAGGAAAAACGCTTGAATTAGACCGTTTGGAAAGGCTGTCTTCTCAATTGAGCTTGCTTTATGCGCTTCAGATATTTGCTTTCAAAGTAAAAGTGTTAGAGATAACAGTAAGCAACATCAATAATCAGCTTGTGCAATCGGGAGTCCTGCAGAAAACCATGGAGCTGGAAGACGTAAAGAAAAACATTGACGCGCTGAAGATTCTTGTGGAAGCGCAGTATGAGTCGTTGAAAGAAATCAGGGAAAACCAGAACAAAAACCTAACCTACATACACTAAAACTGAAATTTCAACTTACCTTTTCTTTTATGAGCAATAAAAAAAAGAGAGCTTTTTACCTATTCATAAACATGCTAAAGCATGATGGAGCAGGGGATTGGAACCCAAACGGGTTCAAGTCCAAATTGCTGGAATGGCTTTTGCGCTTATTCTTCCAGCAGCTTCAGCGTTGCCCACACTTTTAACATGTTTTCAAAACGAAAATTTCAGTCTGCTGCTGTTCCTATGCTTAAGCAGCCTACTTTTTCTAAAAATTCAAGATTGCTGCGTTCGCATGCAATTTGCAAATGACCGCTAGAGGTAATCATGAAATTATTTCCAGAAGAAAGCTTTTAAGTTTTTTAGAAAAAAATAGACGCCGTGACTAAGAATGGCAGATGAAAAAACAGAAAATCAGGGTGTTGCCGAAAAGATTTCAGTAATGAACGAAATATTTGAAGGTTTAATCTCTGACGCATCTGAGCTGGTCGAGGATCTCTATTGGGGCGTGAAAACATACTTTTTTTATGGAATTATCATGATCCTCTTTGGGGTATCAGAGATAGCGTACAACGCAAATGCCCTTCAAGAAAGATTATTTATATCGCTATTTATTTCTGGAGCACTGCTCTTTGCTGGATTTGCTCAGGTTCTCAATTACTTCAGACTTAGGAGTAAATACTCAAAGCTGTTCAAGCTCAAAAAAGAATTAAGAAAAGCCTAGGAGCGCCCTCAATGTCTTTTCCTAGGAGAACACCAACGACAATAGCCTTAGAGTTGCTTGATTGCATAAATGAGAAAGGAGGCAGAGCCTCAAAGTGGGATCTGATTAAAATCGTTGGAAACGAAGCGCAATTTCAGCAGTGGATAAATGAATTTCTATACAAAGAGAAGCTCATCGAGGAAATACTTGAATCCAACCATTGTTTCTACAAGAAAACGGAAAGCGGCGAACTTTTCCACAAGCTACTAAGAAATGGCAAAGTGGTGCGGGCACTATTACGGGTAAGAGAAAAAGACTGCGCCGAACGTATTGGTAAGTAAACGGCATTTTCAGCGCAGGCAACGATTTGGAAAAATCATGTAGTAAATAACAGGCGACATATGCATTGTTTGAAGCCGAACACTGGGCATATTTCACATCTTGTTTAACGCGCGCGCTGGGATTTGAACCCTAGCCCAAGTGGAGATGCCACCTGCGCGATGAATTTTTACTGAGACGAAATCTATTGTCCAAATTCGTAATTCATAAAAAGCGCTCGGTAACCACTGTTTTCGTGAACTAAAATGTTCGGAAAAAGTAAACGGCAGACAAAAAATGTGACGTTCGTTCAACCACTCAAAGGCGAGGCATATTTCTACACTCCGATAGCATACGATACCAATTTGCAGGATTCTAAAGAAAAAGAGAGAAAGCAAGTTTTCAAAGATTCTGATTTAGCGCTCGCAGGTAAACTGAAGCTTATTTTTAAACGCGAAAAAATGACTTGGTTTGAAATTAGAGAGGAGAAATCACCAGCACCATCAAAAGACGAACACTTCTTTGCACTGTATTATTATCCCCATCGTTTGGTGGCGGGTCAGGCTTCCCCGTTTGAGGAGAAGGCTACATTGGAGGATATAAGGAAACTGTTCGATTTCTTTGTGAACGAAGACCAGACCAGACCAGATTCGCGAAGGTTCAGCTACCGCAAATGCCGTCAGCATACGAGTCCGTCGCAGGAGAGGCAGGCGAAGAATTAGAAGCAATTCCTATGGTAGCAAACGCCGCACACTGAGCTTAGACAATCTCAATTAATTCGCCATTTAGTTATGACGAAACCAGTCTTTTATGCGCCTGCAAGAATTATAACCAGCCAAAATTCATGAAGAAAAAAAGGTAAGAACCTAGTTACTCGACATATTTGCGCGCGCTAAGAAGAAGCTTGCAAGCTGGTAGAAGCCGGACTCGAATACGTCTGCCACTTTGAGGGAATAAGATCTTCAGAAAACGCAAATGATGACTGTTACTAAAAATCTTATAGAGGACTGGGAATCAACGTAATTGATGTTGCAGTGGACCGGGGGGGATTTGAACCCCCGACCTCCTGAGTGCAAGTCAGGCGTTCATACCAACTGAACTACCGGCCCTTCTTGGGTTTTTCTCGAATGCTTTAGCGGTTCCTTGTTATTTAGGTTTTGTCTGCAAAACAAGCATAGAAAATCAAAAAATGAAAAATTGGAAAAAATACGGAATAAATAAAAATCGTGCGTTAAGCGTTAAAAGCTTAATATCGTCTTCTTGGCGGTCGCTTCTTTGACCAGCATTCTCGGCAGTAAACGGGCCTATTCGGATCAGGCTTGAATGGAACTTCACATTCCTGACCGCACTCAGAGCAAACTGCCTTGTGCATTTCTCTATTGGACATTAACTATTTCAACTCCTTCTTACTGTTTTGCGTGCAAAAATCGCTTCTTGCACGATGCACCTATGCACTGCGCAGAAGCATATAAAACTTGCCATTAAGAAAACCAGCAAAAGCCATCCATTGGGAGGAAACATGTGCAAGGATTCGTTAAAACTACGAAACAATTAACTACCTCCAAAAAACGCAAAGCTGAAAACAGAAAAAGCTATACTCTAAAAGCAAGATGATTTACCTGTTTTCGGAGAGGTAAGAAATGCTAGAGTTCAAAACAGTTAAAATAGACCCCCCAAAAGACTGCAACATTGTCTTAGGCATGGCGCATTTCATCAAAACCGTCGAGGACCTTTATGAAGCTTTAGTTAACGCTGTACCGAACATTAAATTTGGAATCGGCTTCTGCGAAAGCTCACAACTATGCTTAGTAAGAAGCGAGGGAAATGATGATGAATTGACGCGTTTAGCAGCGGAGAAAGCCTTCGAAATTGCATGCGGTCACAGTTTTCTGATCTACATAAAAAATGCTTATCCCATAAACGTCTTAGATAAGATCAAAAAAGTGCCCGAAGTTTGCACGATTTTTGCAGCCACCGCGAATCAGCTGGAAATAATAATCGCAGAAACGGCGCAGGGCAGAGGAATAATAGGTGTAGTTGACGGGTTAAAGAGCAAGGGCATAGAAACGGATGCAAACGTCAAAGAACGGAGAAAATTCTTGAGAAGAATAGGCTATAAACTAGGCTAGCGCCACGGAAAAAATAAAAGCGGCAAGGTGAAGCCAGCTTTGGCTTCCGAGCTCCGCAAAGCATCGCGTTGTGGAAAATTTAATTCGGTTTTTGGGTTCATCTCTGAATTGTTAATTCTGGCTGGGCTTCAAATGGGATTTTCTCTTTCATTTTCTCCGCGGCATACACGACAAGTTGGTTAAATTGTTTGTCTGAAAGGACATTGCGTGCTCTGGACAAAACTTCGAGGCATAAGTCTTTAAAAACGAGGTCGGCGCAACCCAATTTTGCGTCATCAATCAATTCTTTGCAAGCCTTGAGGATTTGTTCGCTCATGTAACTTCACCTTGCAGTCCAATACTTCACTTTAAAACATTAAAACACTTATGAATTTACAATATTTATCAAAAATATCCATGTCAGCAACGACGCACTTGTTGAAACAACTATGGTCTCTGAAACAACTTGTTGATTCTATCGTTAAACTTCAGATGTCTTACCATAAACTATTTAGGTTCGCTTTAAACATCAAAGCAACGTAAAAACTCAGAATGCGCAAGGTATTTTTATGAGTGGCACATCCGAAGGCTCTAACCCAACCAACGTATTCAGGGAGCAAACGCGGGAGCAACAAGAACTTCTCAGATACAGAATGAAACAGATTAAGCATAAAATCGCCGTGATAAGCGGAAAAGGTGGAGTAGGCAAGAGCACTGTAACCGTGAACCTTGCCGCAGCTTTTGCCCTGCACGGGAACCAAGTAGGCATATTAGACGCGGACCTACATGGTCCTAGTGTGCCTAGACTATTAGGCTTGACTGGGCAACAAGTGAAAATGGGGCCGCCTGGAGCGTTCCCAGTGAAGGGTCCTCTAGGGATTAAGGTTGTTTCAATAGACTTCTTTTTGTCCGAAGAAAAAGTTCCGACTATTTGGCGGGGACCACTGAAAATGACGGCAATACGGCAATTCTTATCAGACATTGTCTGGGGAGAATTAGACATCCTTTTCATTGATTTGCCACCTGGAACCGGCGACGAACCATTAAGCGTAGCACAACTCTTACCCGACATCGACGGCGTCATAATTGTCACGATGCCTTCGGAACTCTCGCGAGCCGTTGTCAACAAAGCAGTCACATTCGCACAAAGGTTAGGAATGCCGACAATAGGCATTGTTGAAAACATGAGCGGGTTCGTTTGCCCGACTTGCAGGAACAAAATCGACATATTTCAGTCGGGCGGTGGAAAAAAGATGTCTGAAGAAACGGGTGTCCCATTTCTCGGAAGCATCCCGATAGACCCGAAGGTAAGCATGGATTCCGACAAAGGTTCACCATTCGTAGTCAAGCACGCAGACTCGTCCGCAGCTGAGGCTTTCATTGAAGTCGTCAAAAAAGTTGAAGCTTACCTGAAAGAAAAAGGGAACACAAAACCAACAATATGAAAAAGCAGCGTGAGAAATTCCTTTATTCAATGAAACTTTTCTAAAAGTGAGTTACTAAAACGAGAGAAAGATAGTGGAGAGCTTTAGTCGGTTTCCTTTGTTGTGTAGCCATAGTTACTCTTTTGAAAGGGTTATTTCTATCGTTGAAACCATTCTAGACCTGTTTTCGCCTTCTCTTGGTGGCATCTCTGCTGTTCCGATGGCTATTTTGCCTAATTTCAAGTCTTTTAGGAAACGGCTTCGAGTTATTTCTGCTACGTCAACAGCTGTGGTTATTGCTTGTCCTCTGGCCTTCAGCGTTATCTCTTTAGTATTGCTTGAAGAGAAAGATGTTATGATTGCCAGCACGTAGCTCATTGGGGGTTTGTTTCCAACGAAGATGATATCTGATTTTGCTGCCATTTTTCTATCACTCCTTTTTTCCCTGTTCATTGTGGTTTTGGTAACGTTCCATGTCATTTCTCCTTAGGCATGGAGCGTTACTGCTCTTATACACGATCTTACTTATAAACGCAATTCAAGAACAGGATGCACATCAATTTCAGAGAAAAAGCGGTAAGTTTTTGAACCTGAGCATAGGGTTGTGAGAAACATATATCGGGATTATAGGACTAAATAGAAGATCAGTGGGTAATTTAAGATGTCTAATAAGGGAACAAAGCTGGGGACGCTATGACAATTAGAGAAATTGGGTGTTGTGGTGCATACTGTAAGACGTGTATGGAACAGCAGAAGGAGAAATATGCCGATGAAAGGGCTTGTCGTAGCTGCAAGTTAGGATATGAATCAGGCGAGAGGGATTTAAGCAAGGCTAAATGTGAGATTAAAGTTTGCTGTTTCAGGGAAAAAGAATTAGAGACTTGTGCTGATTGTCCAGATTATCCATGTGAGATTTTAAGAGGGTTTTGGAGCAAGAAAGGCTGGAAATACAAACAGTATAAAAAGCAACTTGAGTTCATCAGGCAAAATGGGTATGAAGAGTTTCTTAAGAGAGCAAATAAATGGAATGGACCACGTGGAAAGCTGGAAGTCACGTAATTAGAGAAAATCTGTTGGCATTAAGCATGGAAAAAACTCATTATATACATGCCTCGAGGTTCAGATACAGTTTTATATCTAATCGTTAGAGGGAAAAGTGCGCGCTGGAGGATTGTTTGTGTCTGTGTCGCCTAGTATCTGTGAGGTTTTGGCGAGAAGAATCGCGGGAGAGATAATCCTTTCAGGCAAACCTGGAGCGACCATGCGGAAGTGGCGCGAGCTTTTTGCTGTGTCGCAGATAAGCCTCTCAGAGAGGATGTCGCTTTCATCCTCGGTTATAAGCGATTACGAGAGCGGCAGACGAAAAAGCCCAGGCGCCAAATTCATCAGGCGGTTCGTTATGGCACTTTTGCAGATCGACGAAGAAAAAGGTAGCCGCTTCACAAGGGAATTCGCAAAGCTGACAAGTTCGCCTTCCATGGCTGTTGTTGACCTCAGGGAATTCCCAATCCCTGTCCGTGTTGAATACTTGTGCAAAGCAATAGCTGGTGAAGTGGTAGCCTGCAAGGAAAAGTATGTGAAAGAAGTCATCGGCTACACAGTAATTGATAGCAAGAAGGCTGTTGAAGCTTTGTCTGGCTCGGAGTACGCGCAGCTGTTCGGGGCAACAACTGAACGAGCTTTGGTGTTCACGAACGTTGATATTGGGTGCCTACCGATGATGATTGTGCGCGTTGGCAGCTTGAAACCAAGAGTTGTGATTTTCCACCGCGTAAAACCAGACGATTACGCGATAAAGCTGGCGGAGTATGAGCAGGTGCCGCTTATTTACTCATCCGTACCCAATGTTGAGCAATTGGTGAAGAGTCTGCGAAAGCTGTATCGCATAGCCCTGCGCATAAAACTTGGCAGGCGCGTCCGTCCACCCCCAAAAATAAGCGCGTAAAGTGGTTTGTTATAACCTGAAGTTCCGTCTTCATGTAAGAGGCTGTAGTCTGTTCCGAGGGCAAGAGAGCACGCCTTTTACCAAAGCCGCGTATTGCTCAATAGCAAATAGGAATACTGATAAATGAAAGCGCGCATTTACACACAGAAAGGCGATCATGGTGTCAAAAACTTACAATATTGCGGTGCTAAAAGGCGACGGAATAGGACCAGAAGTCACCGACGCAACCATAAAAGTCCTAGAAGCTATACAAGGCACTTCTGACCTAAGGCTCAACTTTCTCTACGGAGAAGCAGGCTACCACTGCATACCCACGTACGGCACCAACCTACCCGAAGAAACCATAGCTCTCCTAAAACAAACAGACGCTTGCCTCAAAGGACCCATGACTACACCTGAAACACCAGGGGCACCCGTCAGCGCAGCCGTAAAAATAAGAAAAATGTTCAACCTCTACGCAAACGTGAGACCATGCCGCTCTTTCCCAAACGTAGAAGCCTTGAAGCCCAACATAGACCTAGTCGTGCTACGCGAGAACACGGAAGGCATGTACTCAGGCGTAGAATACGAAGTCTCGCCTGGCGTAGCAGTGGCAATGCGCATAATTACACAAGAAGCCTCGGCACTCGTCGCAGAATACGCCTTCACACTCGCTGAAAAACGCAGAAAACACCTGACCTACGTCCACAAAGCCAACATCTTAAGGATAACGGATGGGATATTCAATGGCGCCGTCAAAGCCGCAGCCAAAAACCACCCAGACGTAACAATCGAAGGCGTCCACATAGATGCCATGGCCATGCATCTTATTAAAAAACCCGAAACCTACGACGTAATAGTCACCACCAACCTCTTTGGCGACGTAATATCAGACGAAGCCGCCCAAGTCACTGGAAGCCTAGGCTTAGCAGCAGGAGCAAACATAGGCAACGCGTACGGAATGTTCGAACCCGTCCACGGCTCAGCACCCAAGTACACTGGACAGAACAGGGTTAACCCTACAGCCACCATAATGGCGGCGCAGATGATGATGGACTATTTAGGCGAAGAGGAAGCAGCAACCAAAATCGAAAATGCGGTTATGAAAGTGTTGAACGAAGGAAAAGTGCGAACGAAGGATTTAGGCGGTTCATCCACTACAAGCGAGATGAGCGACGCTATAGCATCAAAAGTCAAGACACTCTGAAATCTCAACGTAAGTGTACGAGTCAACGTGAACTTCAAGTTCACCAGCGTTTTCCTTAACTTTTGCGTTTACCAACTGTAAATTCGCGTTTATTTGAAGACTTTTTCCAAGTTTTTCTGCTTTTTCGTTCCAAACGACAACGGGTATTTCGCCTGTTTCATCTTCCAGCATAAGCCGCATCACTGTTCCCGTGCTCATGTCGCTTCTTGTGAATGTTGAGACGGGAAAAACCTTTTTTACCCTGCCTGTAAGGTGGATGTCCTCGTACGCTTTGGTTATCTCGTTGATTTTTGTGGTGAATTTGCCGATGGAAGGATATTCATCCGCTTTTATGTTTCTAGGCTCAATCTCAATTTGGCTTCTATTGCCGAGATGTAATTCCGCCTTGCCTTTACGATCTAAGCGTGTGTATCCATGAATAAAGCGAAGGATCTGCCCAGCTTTCAGCTCACCTGCTTCGATTAGTTCAACTTTATCGTTCCATAATACAACACGAAGTGTAGCTTCTTTGTCCGCGATCATCAAGCTTGCAAATTTTCCAGACTTTTTTCCTTCAAAGGTTCTTGGGGGATAAACCGCGACCAAGCGCGCTGTTATTGTGACATCGTTTAGGCCTGGAACCAAGTGGCTTATGGACAATTTGCGATAAACTCTGTCCTTAAGAATTTCAACTCCATATCTAGCGGCAATTAACCGTAGAAGTGTTTCGTCTGCTATGAGGTCACCAGTCTTGCTTTTCTCAGTCTTCAAGTTTTCAAGAATTTGGTTTCGGCTGACTTCTGGGTGTTTGGACAGAATCTTTTGAATTATCTCTTCGTCGATCATTTTTTGGGGGCCAGCACCGATATGGGATCAGCACGTTTTAAATTTTTGCGTTTATTTTGCAGGGAGTATTGGCGTTGGCTAAGTTTATTAAAATCGTTATTCACTTTTAGTGCGGCACGGGGAGAAAGAAAGTGATAGACTCTACGGCTCTTTACGCGCTTGGCATAGCGCTAATTTTCGTTGGAGTACTGATAATCGTGATTGCTATTATCTTGATTTTTATTTCAGGTGCCAAAAAAGGAAAAATCAAGGGCGGAGGAGCCATAATAATCGGGCCTATCCCGATAATTTTTGGAACAGAAAAGAAATTGCTCAAAACCGTTTTGCTGCTTTCTTTGGCGCTTACGGTGATGCTTGTGGTCGCCATGGTTGTGTATTATTTATTGCTGAGGTAGAGGATGGACGTGATAAAGAGCGTTGAGGAAGAAAACCGAGAAACCGTTGAGCAACAGATAACTGCATCTAGCAGGTTCTTTTTATTATTGATTTTGGGTTTTGTCCTAGTTTTCGTTGGCATAGCAGCCATTTTGATTGCCACAGTACTTTACGGGGGTGGCTTAGCGAATGTTGGCGCGGTTATTTTCATTGGTCCGTTTCCGATAGTAATTGGTGCAGGTCCAGATGTCACATGGATAGTTTTGTTCAGCATAATCCTCGCTGTTCTAAGCATTGCGGTTCTTTTAGTTATGAACAGAAAGATAAGAAGGATTGGAGATTAGCTTTTCTCGTTTGTTTGCTCTTCTTCCTTACCGTAATAAGAGTACAAGAATATCAGCAACAGAGCAACAAACGTCGATGCCATGAGGATGTATTCTAAAGTCAGGAAGTACGCGCTTAAATCCATCGAGATTCCCCTTTTCTTGCTTATTCTTGTAATGTTTTAATATTTAAGCAGTAGCTTTTTTCCACTCGTTCATTAATGACTCGTAGAGTCTGTCGCTTTCTTCCAAGGTTTCGTACCATCCTAGGTTGCACGCGATTTTCTGGGCGATTAAGTGATAGCACAGGTGGATTTTTCTGTCCAATACGCGGAAGTAGAAGTCGTCACACATGCAGAATTCAGCCTCAGGCATTATGAGGTAATCTCTTTCTCTTCCAATGACTATCCAAACTGTTTTCCCGCTTGGCTTGAAAACGTATTTTTTCACTCGGTTTTCTTTTAGGGCGTTGAGGGCTTTTGTGAATCGTTGACTGAAAAGCTCGTACAGTTCCGTAAGGCTTTTCCCAGACAGCTTGCCTTCTGCTTTTGCTTCACGACAAATGGCGTTTAGCGTATCGATTTCCGAGGTGTTGCTCATGTTGGCACAAGCTTTTCAGAAGTTGCGAGGCGGCAAATTAAGGCGTTTAGTCTACGTCGATTGGTTCGCCTTTCGGTTCCTTTTGGGCTTCAGCTTTGGGAAACACAACTTCCAAGACACCGTTTTTGTAGGACGACTTCGCCTCTTTCACTTTCACTTTTGTTGGTAAAGTAACTTCCTTGTAGTATTTAGATTGAGGCGTATTAACGGATATCGTCAATGAGTCTTCTGTGCCGTGGAGTTTTATGTCCGTTTTTTCTACACCAGGCAATTCTGCTACTACATGAACTTCGCCGTTTGTTTCAACTATATCCACTAGTGGTTCACGTTCTTCTTTCACTCTGGGACCTTTGAGGCTCTTTTTGATGTTGCCGAATTCGCGGATTTCAGGCTTGCCGTCAGGACCTATTTTCATGCTGTAGCCGTACACAAAGGGTCCCCATTCTTTGACTGTTCTGCCGTCGGCGAGTTTGCGTTCTTTCACGTAGTCTTTGGGGACTTTTGCTGTGAAATTTTTGAATTCTTCCTCCATCATTTTCTCCATTTCACGGAACATGCGGTCGATGTCGCCGAAAAATGGGTCTCTAGAAAAAGGTCTGCGGCGTCTTCTGAACCATTCTGGGTAATCTTCATCGTTTGATGGCATTCACTTTTCACCTTAATAACTTTGAGTTATCCGTTTTCTATAAGTTTTATGCCAAGCTTTTCTAAGGCTGATATAAAAAGTTGGTTGCTATAGGTAGTGCGTTCTCTAGTGCTCTGCGAGACTACCCCTCTCCTTATACAAAGGAGTATGGTTTTTTCCGAGCGGCTACTCTCAGTAGAGCTTAGCCCAGTCATCCACTATCCGCGTCATCTCGGTGAACTCGAATTTCCTGAGCCACTCGTTGAAATCACTGTTGTTCACTGCGTACCTGCAGACTCGTCTTGCGTTCTCCGAGTCGTGCACCAGCAGCAGCACGCCAGTCAAGTTGTGTCTGCTCAAGTATGCCGCAGTCTTCAGCAGTGCATCCGTCTTCTCGTCGGTCAGCATCTCAGCGCTGAGCTCCACAACCACCGGCTTCTTCAAAACCTTGACAAAATCTCTCGCCAGCAGGTCTACCCAATAATTCGTCAAGTAATCTCTCGAAGACAGTGGAACATGGAAGTAATCCACCAATTCGGCTATGCGCTCGAAGTCTATGCCAAATCGCTCTTTGGCAAGCACTGGGTCAGGAAACATCTCAACCGCGAAGGCGCCTTTGACCAGCCTCTTTGCCTTTTTTAGGAAATCTGTAACGGTCTGCGCTCGCCATTCCGTCCAGTTCAGCCCGCTCTGACGCCGCAGTTCCACACATCTGGGGCAAACACAGAACTCTTCCTCTGGAAAATGGTAAAGGTTCAAAGTCACCCCTTGGATCCTTTCTCTGCCCAGTCCTTCAATATAATCCAAAACTTTGCCTTGATATTCTGGATTCGTAGGACAAACAAAATCAAAGGGCAAGTTTATTTTCCTGTTTTTTCTCAATGCTGGGCCATTCTTTGAAACTGCCACTATGTTTGGGTCTTCTCTAATGGCTCTTGCGTCGCAGAAACACGTAACGTCATTGTGCATTTCTCTTGCCGCTGGAAAAACTGAGCCATCTGCCCGTTTCGAATAATACACATGTGGGTCGAAGCCTTCGACTTTTTCCGGAGTGTATGTGACCAGTCCCACTTTCATGTTTGCCAACTCAGCGCGCAACAGATATATTCAAGGGGCTTATTTAATTGTTGACTCACCATGGGAAAGCACCCGCCGATTATTCTAATTGATTATTCCAAATGTTCTCCTTGTCCTTGGCTTATCTGTATTGGTGTTTGTCCATTTGGCGTCTTGGAAGCAGGTACAGATGGCAAGCCTCAAATCGTTGATGTTGTATCTTGCACTCGATGTGGTGTCTGCGCAAACTTGTGCCCAGCAGAAGCCATTATTATAAATCCCAGTGAAGCTACAAAAGAGAAATAGCAGGTGGTTAGTTGAAACAGTTTGACCTTTTAGGCAATTGCGGAAGGCTTGTTTTGAAAGATAACGTGCTAGCTATCTTTTCCGACATTGATTTGAGCACGGTTAGCTCGGCCATTTACAATGGCGGCTTCAAGAAGGTTAAAGCCATACTCAATGTACAAGCTCCCGAGGAATATAGCGATCGACAACTACACGCAAACCCTCAAAAACTCATCATCGACTCCGCAAAAAAACTTGGGCTCTCAGAAAGTTTCGTTGGAATGGTTACCGCTGCTGCAGTCGAGAAGTTTGCGTTAGTTTCAAAGAAGATCGGTGACCTCGCCGTCAGTGTTATCGCTACCGCAGTGGATCCCGCTGGCAATACTTGTTCTCATGCTGAATCCGCAGGCGAAACCATAAAGGTTCAGAAAATGGAGGGAACAATAAACATCATGGTAGTCATAGATGGAAATCCAACTGAAAGCTGCCTAGTCAGTACTTTAATCACCGCAACAGAAGCAAAAACAGCGGCACTAAGGGACCTGGACATCAGAAGTAGGTACTCTGGTGACGAAGCCACGGGAACAATAACAGACGCCATGATTGTGGCAGAAACAAACCGAGGCGCCCCAATAATTTATGCGGGTCCAGCCTCAAAACTTGGTCAACTAGTTGGATACTGCACAAGAAAAGCCGTAAAAGAAGCCGTAATGAAGGCCAACGAATGGATGCCCAGCAGATCTGTCATAAAAAGGCTAAGAGAAAGGCATTTGCCGATAGAGAAACTGGCTTCTGAATTATCGAAAGTCGACGGTTTAAAGGTAGACGAAAAAACTCTAGCAAAGATTTTGAGAAACGAGCCGCTTCGCGCTTCAGTTCTGATGGCAGCCGCCAAAATAGATGAAGACATCAAAAAAGAATTAATCCCCTCTGAGTTCAAAAACATCAACATACTGAGTGAGAATTTTGGTCGTCTTCTTTCAAAACAGAGCCGCAGTAGCACGAAAACTCCGAGCGGACCTGCAAACAAGGAGGATTACGGCTCGGTTAGTTTACCTCCCTTTCTGAAACACATTTTGGCGGAAATGGTGAGAAACGCGCTTTCTAAGGAAAAAACTGAAAACCTTAAATAACCTGCAAATTATTCCGTGTACGAAAGTCATGATGCAATGGTGAGAACGTTGAAATTTGCCACATTTCTGTATAAACCTGAACCCGCCGAAGGCTTTGATATAAACTTCTACCGCATCAAACCAGAATCCGGAACCGTAGGAAAGCCTAATCCTAACATGTACACTAACATAGCAGTCTTCGGGGACAACGCAATGGCACAGAAACATCCAGAGTGGATCTCAGTTTCAAAGGACGGTCCAGCATTCCGCAGGTTGACCGCTCCAAAAGTCAACGGGATTCATCCGGGGAACAAGAAATACAACCTCAGATGGGACGTCCTCTGCATTACAAACCCTGAAATCATAGAGCCCAATCTTAATTTAATAGAAGAATGCGCCCGTGTTACCCCGGGAATAAGCATAAGCAGCCAACACTTCGCCGATCACGGCTTCTGCGTATGTCCACGCTGCGTTGAACTCTGGCGCCAAAGCGGGCTAAACTGGTATGACTGGAGAGCTCAGACAGTAACCAACTTCTTAAAGGAAGTGAGAAAACGCGTAGTAAACAAGCCTTTGTTCGTAAACTTGCTACCCGATCCCGTGCTCGGTAAAGAAAGGTTTGGTTATGACTTCGATGCTTTAGCAGAGTATGCCGATGCATTCGTGATTCCGATGTTTTCAAAGGCCTACCCGTCTCCTTGGTACTGGGAGATGTTAGCAAGGGCGTTCAAAAGCAAATTGAAGAAACCGGCATTCGCGAACCTTTATGTCCGTGGACCAAATGATGACCCAAATCAAGTTCCAACGGTTGATCAGCTGCTAACTGTTGCAGTGCGGATAGCCCGAACGGGTGTTGACGGAATAATCTTCTTGGCTGAGAATGCCCAGAGAATTCGTGACTTTCAGAAAGCAGCTGTGCAGAGCACAGATGTGTTGGCAGAGCTAGATGGCTACGGCGGAGACGCAATTCTTGATCTAGTAAACAGATGGAAATCGCTATTCTAAGCTCAATTCTCCACTTCTACCTTTGCCAATCTCTATCCTAAAATCCAATCAGTTTGAAAGAATTTGATGCGCCAACACGCGCGATATATCCACCATCAGAACTTCAGCTGGTTACCTGCTCTGTACTCAGCACTGGAAGCTGTCGCAGCTTCCTTTTTCTTATAAAAGCAAGGAAAGCCAAAACCAAAACTATGCTGCTAAGCGAAATAGTAAGTGACGTAGTTGTTATTCCTACGGGTGATAATCCTAAAAAAAGCCCTGAAATTCCAGCTATACTGAAACTTAACGCCACTGACAACACAGCTTTTTCAACTAAGTCAAGTTTTCCTTCTCGGAACAAAAGACTGACAAGACAGTAACCAGGTACAACTGCGACGAAAATAAATCCGAACACACCCGTAAAAACGGAAAATGGAGAATCTTTAGGGATAAAATAAACAAATAGTAATGTTAAAAGCGTATACAGAACAATTATTCCAAACCAACTGGTTGGTTTCACCTTTTTAATCCTTCGAGTCAATTCAAGCAAGTTTTTTCCAAAAAATAAAAAAATGGATATTTAGAGGAAAATTTTGTAGACAGGATGCTGGTCGTGTAACGGCGTGATGCCCAATTCGCCCATTGCAGCTGAAATGTATGTGTCGACTATTGCTACTGCGGGGAAGACGTAGTCCGCTTGTTCCGCTGGTCCGAACATTAGCCAGTTGGCGCCTATTGTTTGCATTATGGCGTTGGTGGCGGTTCTGGTTCCTAATCTAAACTCTTTGGCGAAGTGCGCTTTGACCCATCCCATGGTGGTGACAACGTTTCCGGTTCCCACCCCTGTGGGATGACCGTATTTTTCTTTCATCTTAGGTATTGCCATTACCGCTGTGCCCATATCTGGTTCGAATGCTGGAATAGCCGTGTCTATCAATGGCTTTGTGATTCCACCTTTCTCAGCTAGCGCCAAAGCTTCTTCTAAAATCTGCATCTTTCCTTCCAAGCTATTGTCTTTCGGGTTGTCAGCGAGCACTATGGACATTTTAATTCCGCTTTCCTTAAGTTTTTCCAATTCTTCATCTCTGACGCCTTTGTAGACTGAGTTGTACAAGCATCTGTCTTGAAGTCCCATGTTTTTGACCAATTCTGCAGCTGCTATGCGAGTTCTTGGACTCATTGCATCCAACATTAATGGAGCTTCGCTGTGCTTGGCAACAAAATCAATATATTTTCCGAAAGCTACTTCAGTGGTTCCAACTATGTCAAAAGCAAATGGGACGCCAGTTAAATCGCTCAGGGTTTCCATTTTATTGATCATATTTTCAGCTTGTTTAGCATCAAATATTCCTTTGTTTGCGTCTTGCACCATTTTCTGGCCTAGCCAAAAAATTGAGCCTATCAGAAAAGTTGGCAGCTCTCCAGGTTGGCCACCCACTTTTACCTTGCCTACCTGATACACTTTTTGTTCTGTACTGAATTTGAACATTTTGCCTCATCTGGATTTGCAGGTTTACTTCTTTTCTGCTATTGCCTTCTTGGCGATTTCAACGCCTTCTTCCTTGCTTTTGCCGTAAAGTGCGCCAATTGCTTCGACATCTTCCTTCTTGACCGCAGCGCCACCTATCATGAGTATCACTTTTCCCTTCAGTCCTGCTGCTTTCAAAGCTTCGTCTAGTTTTGCAAGGTTATTTTTCGCAGGTATTGTATTAACTGAAACTGCTATAATGTCGGCATTTACTTCTTTTGCCTTGGATGCAAACACGGCAGCTGGAACATCTTTACCGAGATTTACAGTCTTGAACTGAGCTCTCTTGAGAGCTTTTCTGACCATCTCTCTGGCTGTATCGTGAGCCCGATCACCCTCAAGATTTCCGATCGCCACGATTCCAATGGGATTCTCAGGCTCAGGCGGTTCCTTATCCATCATAGCTTTGAGGAATGACATTTTTACACCTACCTTACCTTGGATGGTTTTTATACCGAACTTAGTATTTAAACTTTAACTTAATCACTCCACTATCCAAAAATGAAGACTAAGGAAGACACTGGATGTTCAAAACATCAAGTAATCTTGTTTGGATTGCACTTTAATTACCATCGTTTTTTAATATTTCGTCCTTTTACCTGTGACGATGCTCATTGGAGTCGGGATTGCTCCCATTTCACGTTTCTTCTCACACATAACAAATACTCCTCTGTTCATCACAAAGAGAAATTTCCAATTAAAAATATGAGGTGGCAATAAACTCGTATTGCGTCTGATGCCTTATCTGACCTGTAAATTTACTTCTTTTCTGCTATTGCCTTCTTGGCGATTTCAACGCCTTCTTCCTTGCTTCTGCCGTAAAGTACACCTATTGCCTCAGCATCTTCCTTTTTTACTGCAGCGCCACCCATAATGATTATCAATTTTTCCTTCAGTCCTGCTGCTTTCAAAGCTTCGTCTAGTTTTGCTAGATTGTGCTTTGCAGGAACTGTGTTAACTGAAATCGCTAATATATCAGCATTGGTTTGTTTCGCTTTGTCCACGAAAACTCGCGGGGCAACGCTTTTACCAGCGTCAACAGTCTTGAATCCAGCTTTTTTCAATGCCCTTCTAACTGGCTCTTTAGCTGTATCGTGCATATCAGGTTCGATATTGCCTATAACAACTGTGCCGATTGGGTTCTCTGGTTCTGGAGGCTCTTTTTCCATCATAGATTTAAGCCAGGACATTTAACACTACTTGCCTTTTGGTTTTTTATAGTGTCGCTTTTTATATTCGAATTCTATATTTAAACTTTAACTCTGCTACTCCACTATCCATTCAAGAAACAAAAATGAATGCTTGGGAAGCCAAAAATGTTCAAAACACCAAATAAGTATCTCCTGCTGTTCCTTGTTTTAGCATTTTCATTTGCATATCGAATGTTGCTTATGCACTGGGCAACTTACCCACCAGGAGCTGACATCGGGTTACACGAAAGCATAATCAATTCAATTACTTTGTCTGGCAACACAAATTTCCTTTGGAACAATTACCAGATGGGTGGTGGTCTTTCTCTAACTTTTCCAGGATACCACATCTTCGTTTCGCATATAATATTGATGACTGGAATGCCTGATTATCTGGCTCATTCTTTGGTTGTTTCGTTTTTTTCTTCGCTTATTGCTTTATGTGCGTTCTTGATAGGGCGAACCGTTTGGGGAGAATCAACTGCCTTTATAGTTGCGTTTTTAGTGGCAATTTCACGATTTGATACAGAGATGCTGTTGTGGGGTGGCTTCCCCAACGTAATAACTTTGATGCTGATTCCCCTAATTTTTTATCTGTACTTGGAAAAGGAAAGATTTTCTTTGGGTCCTTTTCTTGCTACGACTACTCTTTTGTCTGGAGCCATATTCTTAACCCACTCCCTCAGCGCAATCATATTCCTAGGCACAACTTTTTCCACTGTGATTTTAGTGGCGATTTTTTCCAAAAGAGTCGGCATATCGAAAAAGTATCTTCTCATCTGGCTCTTGCCACTTTTCCTCGGAGTAATTCTAATTTCTCCATTTTTGGCAGAAGCTGCGCCTTCATATTTAGGTGCAAACTCAGAAACATTTACGGGCGGCGTATCAGATATTCGGCTGGCACTACTTTCAACAAGAGTGCTTCCTCTAGAATGGGTAATACCTCTTTTCGCTTGTGTGATTTTCTTCTTTCTGTTCTCTAAAAAATACAGAGGCAACTTCTTCACTATTCCAGCTTTCCTTCTCACATTATGGATCTTAGTTCCCATGGTCTTTACTCAAGCATTTCTAGTAGGGCTTTACACAGATTACAATCGGTTTTTGTACTTCATCATCTTGCCCCTCACAATTCTAATCGCGCTTGGGATTGATCACGGGGCAGGCTTCTTCGCGCGCATAACACATACGTACTTGTCTTTAACAAAGAAAACACCTCAAACCAAGAAAAACACCAACAAAACAAGTTCTAGACTGCTGGCGCAGCTTTCTCGCAAAAAAATATACGCAGGCTTCGCTCTAACCTTCTTGCTTTTTTCGTTTTTAGCGGTGCCAATCTTCCTAACCCCGTTTCAAGGTACAACCATACAAAGCTTTTACCAAACCATGAACGATCCCAGATACGAGGCAATACAATGGGCTCGCCAGAACACACCCGTTGGCTCAGTTTTTGTTTCCGACGCCTATTACGGATGGTGGTTTTCAGGTTTCGCAGAGCGCCCAACCTTAAGCGCTGTTACCCCTCAGTATTTGATGCTTGCCCGCGAATTTGAACCCGCAAAGGTTGCCAGAAACCTGCTTGACACGGATTATATGATAGATAATGGTTTGATTCAAGTCCGAGAAGATGGCGGGTATATTGGAAGGCATAATCCAATGTTTCTAGCTAAGCTTAACTGGACCTATTTCCCCTACCCGTTTTTCCACTTCAACAACAGTGAAGTAGAAGTCAAAATGAGAATAGGCAATAGCCTTCAGTCTTTTGCTGTACTACAGCTTCCAGTGAGAGAAATGCAGATTGAAAACGATACTGAACATGCGACCATTTTGGTTAAAAGGGGCAACAGCTTTTTCAATTACACTCAGCAAACCACGGTTTACAGGGGCGTGAGGTTCGTTAACATGTCAATAGCGGTGGAAGGTGATGTTGAAAGCGTTTCGGTGGATTGGATGCGTTTTATTTTGAACATAAAAGGCGAAGTAATACTTAGAAACAACACGATTGGTTTGCTGGATGAGGGCGTGAAGGTTTTAGGTCAATTGATATTCGCTGAACAACAGCCAAGTGTGCATATAGTTACTTCTGAAAAC